>WNGE01001731.1_pt1 | contig 35724 bp, 33 predicted proteins | sample 5400651 | NCBI WGS metagenome assembly WNGE01 (sample SAMN13153370, study PRJNA577476) | soil metagenome | isolation source: 60 cm soil or saprolite under grassland replicate 2 | place: USA:California | collected 2016-06-15
GTAAGGTCGCCTGCAACGACAAACTCATCGCGGACTGGTTTTATCTGCAAAGTCTGCTCCTAAACGTTGAAATTCATGCCACTTGTCCATCGTGGCTCTGATCAAAGGTGCGCCTTGTTCGTAGCGCTGTTGCGGCGAACGCCACCCGCTATACTGACTATGAGAAGACGCACCGGGCCATAAGACATGTTTGACCACTTGCAAATAGCGATCTGTTTCTGGGGCAAAGAGAAGAAAGTTTGATCTATCCTCCATATAGAAGTAATGCCCATGCATAGCATACCACGCGCGTACGTCATCTTGTGACTGCACAACGAGGGAATGGAGTGTTTTTGTTGCATCGTATTCAGTTGCTCCAAAGGGGAAGCAGTGAAGGTGGGCATGAGAAACCGTCTGCCGGAAGATGCCATGCTCCCAAAAGACGATGGGAGCATAGTACCTGGCAAAGAAATCTTGTACTTCTCGCTTCAATGCCAGTAACTCTGCATCAAGTTCGGCAGGCACGACCCCATAGCAGGCAAAGTGGCGCTTGGGAAGAATGAGTATATGACCTTCAACGAGTGGGGCATGGTCGGCAACAATGAAAAACGCATCAGTCTCTTTGAGAATGTTCGTAGCAAAATTACTGCGCAGACAAAATGCACAATTGGTATTGATTGCATCAGTATCCAAGGAGGCATAGCTCCCATTCAGCATCCAGGTGGCTCCTTACTGATAAACAACTGATAAACTTAGCATTGTAATCGGTATTTTGAGTATAGCTCAAAGATGATGCTGTTGGCAAGGTAAAGCTGGGCCGTTCGTTATCCGGCATGTCTGAAACCTGCTTCTGCCATGGTCAGGGGCTTCCCCTCATCCAACATACCAGTGTCCACAACTTCACCCACTACCAGCGTCGAGTCTCCCGCTTCAACAGTGTGGCGCGCTTCGCACGCAACCCACGCGAGAGCTTCATGCAAAATGGGGCAGCCATTAGCCCCGATATCATACACGACACCATCCAGCTTATCGGGATGCTGGATGGCCGATTTACCCAGTTTGCCGGCCAATTCTCGTCCCCCATCGCGCAGCACATTGACAGTAAAGATACGACTACGGAGGATCATTGGCAATGACTTCGAATCATTCTCGATGGAGACAGCTACTAAAGGCGGATCGAAGGAGACCTGCGTCAGCCAGTTGGCCGTAAATATGTTGACCTCACCCTCATTCGCGCACGAAACCGCGTAAAGTCCATACGTGAAGGTACGTAATACCTTCTTTTTTGTGCTTGCGTCCATCATATGGCCCCTATCTTTAGTATTGTTTAGCATATCCGCTGGGATTGCCACCGTCACTTCGGAATGACATTACTTTCCATTATAGCCTCGAAAAAAGCCTGAAGCAAAGATAAGTGAAGCATGTAGAAACCTTAACCATAGCGTGGTACTTTTCTACCAAATAAAGATGGCGTATGCGAATATGCTAATGAAGCTATCGTACAATCACAGGTGTGTAAAGATGTGTCACTTCAATTCAAAGTGGTTCGTAGTGAAATAGTTGGGAACGCAAACAGGGAAGGCTTTCTAACAATGAGCAATAATACCATCTCTGTGCGGCATCTGCAGTATACCTCTGATTGTGCAGATATTGTCATCGTAGGCAATGGCATTGCAGGTCTTACCACGGCAGTCGAAGCTCGTCGTCTCGCTCCCGAAAAGCGTATAGCTATTATTACCGATCAATGTCATCCTACCATCAATACCCCTGCACTCAAACAGTTTGCCATCGGCAAGATCACACAGGAACAACTTCTGGCATATCCGGCGGGTACCGAGCGTGCCAAACGTATCCGCGTGATCAATGCACGAGTTGAAGAGATTGACGCTCAAGGGAAGTTTTTGCGTTTACATGGTGGTTATACCTTTGGTTATGACTCGCTTCTCATTGCGACTGGCAGTTGCCCAAACGGACTCCCCGCCAATCTTCCTGGGCGTGATTTCGATGGGGTTCTTACCCTACACTGCTTGCAGGACTACCTGGATTTGCGACGGCGCCTCCATGGAGTGAGTTCGGCTGTGGTCATTGGAGGGGGTGCTCATGCTATCGAAACAGTAATGAGCCTCTTACACTATGGAATCGACGTCCACTGGCTTATCCGCGGCGAAACCTTCCTGGCGCAGATGCTTGATAACACTGCTTCTTCGCTGGTATTGGAGAGCATTCGCAATGCCGGAGCAAAAATCGCTATGAAAACTGAGGTTCTCGGTATGGTTGGGAGAATGGGTTCCGTCGTCGGGGTGATCACGAACAATAATAACATGATCCCTTGCCAGTTAGTGCTTGTCTGTACCGGTACCTCAGCAGTTACCACTCTGGCAGAACACTGCAATATTCCCTTAATGCATGGCGACGGCATTTTTGTTGATGAACAGTTCCGTACTAGTGTGCATGATATCTATGCTGCTGGTGACGCAGCCGCTCACAAGAATCCTCAGACTGGCGCCTATCAGAGGCAGGCTCAATGGTATGCCGCGGTGTTACAGGGGCGCACTGCGGCAGCAGCGATGACGGGGCATCAAGAATTAACTGCCCACTTTATTGGGGTTCACTGGCACGCTACACATTTAGGCGATTTGTGTATGCTCACCGTGGGTAATCCCCTCCATACATTTGCAGGGATGACAGTATACACCGATCGCAGCAAAAAAAGGTATTGCCGTATGTCCATTATTGGTGATCGCTTAGTGGGGTATCTCTCCATCGGCGCTGCTCAACCAGATAGTCTGGCCATTAAAAATATCATCGATGAAGGACTGTCAATTCGAAGCATGAAAAAGGCTTTGCTCAAAGGTGAATTTGATGCCCGAAAATACTTCTCGCAATGGCGATCACAAGAGACGCTAGAGATGGTCACCTCAGGTAAAATACCCGTTGTGAAACCACAGTATTATGTAGTGCCACCGATTCGGTCAATCCCTACTGCTCAATGGGGTCAACATAGCTCAATGATACACTCCCCCGCAGTGCCCGACTCCACTACAAGCACTATTGCTCGGTTGGAAACACTGCGTCCAGCACCAGAAATCCATCGCTGTAACGATGCTAGCGCATCTGCCTTTACTCAGCAGGAATGTAAGGAAGCACCATTTCAACAACCGGGGGGGTATGTACTCTCATCCTGTGCTGATCAACCGACGATTCATGGTTGGGAACATGATGAGGGACCGTCAACGGAGAAGGTACCAGTACCCTTAGCAAAGGAGAATACGTCCATCTTGTTGTCACTTCCTTCGCGCACTGTCTCTCGCAACCTTTTGTCCTACAGTGCGGTAGCACCGATAGTCAAAGGTCGGACATCTTCTCCCCAACAGCCAAAACAGAACCAGTCAGAAAAAGCTAACTTTCTATTATAGCGGCAGTGTACACAAGCGCAAAAGACCATAACGCGTGAAAGGTGTTAGACCCGTTTGAAAGCCATCCCTGCAACGAAGCTCTTGCTTCTACCTCCGGTCGGGAGCGATGCAAGGAAGTACCTACAGTCAGCAGGGATGAAAGGAAGTATCTTGAAATCAGTTCTTCTCCATAAGACAGCTCCACAAGTAGCCCAGGAAATACATGCTTGTATTGGCTGTAATGAATGCTTACTCGCTTGCCCTGCACTGGCTGAACATATATCGATCGATGTATTGAACCGCGAGACACTCTCAGGCGCTATTTCTGCGCCGATCGCCCGTTTTGCTCAATCGTGCTATCAGTGTGGCGCATGTGTTGCTCCCTGTCCTGTGGGATTACATCGTGATGCAATGATGATGTGGATAAAAGTGCGCCTTTTGCGCTCTGGGAGAGGAGAATAAGAGATTCCATGTCTATACCCGATCATCATGAACATCCATTTTCCAATCACACATCCTCGCAATCTGGCGAAACAGGTTATCCCTGGCTCTTCTTCAATAGAGGACGTTCAAGAGCTATCGGACTCGCAATAACGATCATCGTCTGTGGTTTGAGCGGGGCTTTCTATGTTTGGTACAGTCAATCTGGATATGAAACCACTCCAGATAGTTGGGCTGGCCTGGGTTATGCGGTCATCGGGACGGTATTTCTGATCCTGGCTGCGGTGCTATACAGTATTCGTCGTCGTCTACGACAGCGAGTGGTAGGCAAACTCAATGCATCTCTGAGCTGGCACGTGCTCCTGGCGATGATGGGCTTGGTTATGCTCTTCTTGCATGCCTTTGGCCATTTCGCGCCAATCTCAGGGACATTTGCCCTCTATAGCATGATTGTTCTGGTGATAAGCGGCTTTGTCGGTCGTGCTCTCGATCATCTTCTGCCTCGCTTGATCGCTCGTGAGGTAGATAAAGTTCTGACTTTGCAGGGTGACGATCGCATAGAAACAGTCTCGCAGAAGCTGCAGGCGATCGTTGTGCATAACTCACAGGAGAATCGTGGCATCACGGTGAACTCTTCTCCCTCTGTTCAAGCGCCTATACCAATGCGCTCTCCTACACCCAAGGGTATCCCTTTTATCACCAATGGTCAGGAGCCATTAGGTGCCTCATGGGACTTGACGTACATTTCACTGGAGCCAACTCAGCAAGAGCTAGATCTTAATGCGCCCCATTATCGTTTCATTCCTGATAAGAAAAGCGCTCTCAACCGTCCAGGAGCATTCATGCCAGGAGCGGAAGAGCATCTCTCAGAACTAGAAGATATACAGCTTGCCATGAGGCGCGAACAGCTTTACCGCTATATTATCCGCTACTGGCGTGTGCTGCATATCTTCCTCGTGTTCATTACCCTTGGCCTGGTGACATGGCATCTTATTTTTGTATCAACGTTGCTGTGGCCACGCTTCATTCATTAGCGGAGCCTGGCACAAGGGATCGGGCGACTTCCTCTCATCGCTGCTGACTGAATGTAGGCGCGCTAGCGAACTGAGCTTGCCCTGAGCCACACTTGCTCTGAACGGAGTGAAGAGGTAGCGAAGGGTTGCAGCGATGGATAAGAGACTTATGGTATCATTCCACCGGACAATTAATCTGCACCTGCTTCGTGTTAGCTGCAAATGTAAAACTACACGTTTGCCCATTGATGGCAGTTGTGCCTTGACAGCCCTTTAACATAGTGCCATTGATCACACAATCAGGTGATGAAATACCGTGTCGGTGATCTCCATTCGGCACCCCATTGATTCTTCCATTGACAGCGACGCCATCGGCATTTTTCGTTACAGTGATGGGGTCTTGCTGCTTGAGTAGTCCAATACAATTTAAACCGTTTGCTTCGTAGGAGGTAACATATCGTTGCTCGAGGAAGGTAAGCAGCGAATTGGCAACAGCCGGGTCAGGTGATGGGCTTGCTAACGTAAAAGGCATGTCAAGTAACAGGCGGTTAGGCGCAATCATACGTAAATAAGCGCAATACACTGCCGTATTGGCGGAGGTTCCAAAACCTGTAGTTGGTTGATCTACCCCTACTCTGTAAGCATCAAGTTTTTTGTAATCGGGTCGGTTGTCTGTGACAACCATTGGATCCCTATTTGGCACAAGTGCAACTGGCGCACTCTAGTGGTAGGCTGCCTGGAGTTCGTTGAGCGGGAGGGCCGGCACAACTGCTCCTGGATCGGCGAGATCAGCGGCCATCCATGGCGTACAACCTAGAGATTTGTCCAGGATGTTAGCCAGCAGGCGGTTATCACTGCCATTGGCCAGTGGGTGCGCATTTTGCACAGCGGCTTGATTGGAAGTGATCATTTGCGCCGTTTGTCCTCTTGCAGTCACAAGATAGGTGGTTGTGACATTGTCGCTCTGATCCATATCAACGACCGAGAAGTCACGCACGGAAGGACAGGTCATCCCATCCTTCGCCCTGCCTAATGGAGGAACAGTGAGCTTGTTAGCGAGGATCGCCTGGTTGGCAGCTCGAAAGAAGGCTGGTGCGTTACAATAGGCAAACTGCCCAAATAGGGAGCCATGAACTCTATTGACGCATCTGCCTGTTCGCAGACTACCATGATCATCTTGAAGGGTCAGATTATTACCATTGAATCCGAACCAGATACCCACGATAGCTTTTTTCGGAAGTTTTGGTACAACGGGAAGAACAGCGGGTTGGTTACCCATGTCGACGACGAGTGGGTTGTAAATTGCAATCTTTCCTGTCTCAAGATCAAGCACAACCGCCTGGACGAACGCAGCCTGGGTTGCATTGGCCTCGTTGCATGGGCCATTTGCAGCATCTGTCGCAGTTAATTGATAAGGCGTTGACAATCCTTGTGGACTTAATGGGCCAGGAGGGACGATCAGTGTACAGTCGCCATTGATAGCAGCAGCTGCGCGGGATTGCAACTTTGGTAAGACAAAAACTGCTGCCGCAACAAGTACGAGCACTGCAGGAACGAGGAGTCCTGTAAATAGCGGAAGAGAAAATCGCCTGCGACGGGATTCCCGGTACCCAGAAACAAAATATCGTTGCTTGCGCATATGATCTGCTGATCCTTTCTTCCCTTGGTATGTCACACAATATCTATCAGGTTGACGGCTAGGAGCGAGCACCATGAGTAAGCATGAGATTCATTGAAACGCTTTTGTACATCATCATATACCTGCGATTGTACTTCAGTGTTTTGTGCTTTTTTACTGAGTTCACCCTTTTTAGTATGAAAGTACCACATCGTGGTTAAGGTTTAGGTGAGAAGGCACTATTCGTCCCTCATCTTTTCATCTTTTGCAGAGTTGCGCTCCTTTATTTCCTATGGTATACTCAGGGTGACTAACTATGTTTTTGCCTGGCAGTCTCTGTATGTACGGCAATCCGTAGAAAGGCGTCTAAAATGGCCCTCAGGAGTGATGAACTACACCAAAACCTGCAGCATCTCAATGGCATGTTGACCACACATGAAGCTGCTAAACAGCTTGATCTCAGTTACTGGCATTTTATGCATCTCGTGGAAAAAGGACGTATTCCGGGTGTGCGTGTTGTTGACCGATGGCTCTTTTCTCCTATCGATTTAGATGAATACAGGCGCAGTAGATATGGCCAACTGGAAGATATGGCCAAAACGGCCCTGGAGCATCCAGCCGTAGGGCTAACAGAAAAGCAAGAAACCATCTGCCGCTATCTCATCAACAACGAACGTCCCTCTCAAATAGCTCGCAAACTCCAGCAGTCCCGCCAGGCAGTCCACTCGCAAATAACCCTGATACGCGAAAAAGTCATGCGAACTCAATCTCCAAAGACATCCAATGAAAAGCCTCGTCGCACAGCCCGTAACAAAAAAGCTCCCATTCCCTTAAAATCACCTCCCAAGTGACCTCCTAAAATCTGGCAGATCCTCTACAGCTTCATTGACTTTAACACGAGCACGATAAGCAAAAAAGCACAAACTAAACTTACCATCACGCCACTCACTCTGTAAACCAACGTGAAATTCGAAGCTAGTGTTGTTATAAACCGAAAGGAGGGAGTGGTGTTAATATTCTATGCGTCTTGTAGGTCATGAAATTTGCCACCTGGAACGCTATAATAAGAAAAGGGCATGATTCTCTTCCAGCTCTATACGGATGATTAAAAGTAAAGAAGGGACTCGTACATGATGGAGGTGAACAGAATATGAGTAAGAAAACCGACAAATGCGAAAAATTACACAAGCTACATGACCGCCTAACTGAGGAAGTGAGGATATTAGAAGCAAGCGTGTTTGAAGAGGAGGAAGAGGGCGTCGTCAATCCAATTGAGATGGTCGACATCATAAAGAGTCTCAAAAAGGTGCTCAATACAGTCGTTCTTGAACTGCAAAAGTGTCCTGATACCGTTTAAGACGACTTTCTGGTTTCCTCTGTTTCACAGCACTGCGGCTAGCCTGGACAATAATACCCAGCGCAGTGAGTTTGCGTGCCAGCAGTCGGGTACCAAAGTGGAGCATATACTGATCGCGACTTCCGCAATCAAAGTAGGGGAGTTTCAACAAGGGCACGCTATTGACAAGGTGTGCCTTGTCTTCTTCCTCCCAATGGTAGCATACATACTTGTTAAGTTGTCTACCGTTCAAGCGCCTCCCGATCCCAATGCGCCAGGTTAGCCCCTGCTTCATAGGTGCTTTGCAGAAAATCCAGCAGCATGTGTTCTGGCGATTCTACCTGTCGAACATCGTCGTACAACAGGATAAACTCAGATATGTCGGTGCTATAAAAGGCTGAACTGGGACGAATAGATGCGGTCTTCAATCCAGGGGGTTCGGGAGCGGCATAGGAGTAGAACGCTGGCATCTGGAACTGTCCATTGCCTGGCCAGAAGCCGCAACTGATCACCTCATGCGAGTATGCTTCACGCGTAATGCGATCGGCTCCTTCACGCTCTGGAGCGTACCTTCCCGAAAAAAAGGTGAGCGCTAGGTCGAAGCTCCGAAAAAAAGGTGAGCGCTAGGTCGAAGCTCCCCCAGAAAAAATGAACAGGACTGCTCTTCCCGATAAAATGGGATCGGTGTGCTTTGCAGGAGCAGACAACATCAGTCCACCAATGGTAATGCGCAAAATGAGTAATGCAAGATCTATAGACATTATTCTACCCTCCCTTAAAGAGATCGGGAAGCTTCTTGTGCTCCCTGTACCGTTTCATCCCATCAGGAGTAATTATAGTGTTTAACGTGAGGAAAGTCATGACTCAAAACTACACTATCACTTACAATCTAACCACTGCCGAACAACGATATTGATTAGGTGACCTGGTACATAGATGACTTTCACGGTAGCATCACCAGTGAATGTAGCAATCCGTGGATTGCTCAATACCAGTTTGCGAATATCTGCCTCGCTCATGTCAGCAGCAACTTCAATCTTCTCACACTCCTTGCCGTTGACTTGCACGACCAGTGTGAAGGTTTCCTGGTGCATCAATGCTTTATCATAAATGGGCCACTCACTTGTGTGGATACTGCCAAGAGGACTGGTTTTCTCAATCCTCTTCTCTTGCCCTAGTCGTCCCGGAAGCGTAAAGGCAAGGAAGATTATAACCACCGCCAACCAGAATGTCACCAGATAGGCGTCATTAAGCCCTTGGATAAAATCCTGTGGAATGATCTGCTTGAGCAACTGACCTGTTGCTGCCCCCTGTGCTGCCCCCTCAGGCAGCCCTCTCTGCTGCAACGTCTGCACCAGTTGCAGAAACTGTTGACCAAGAGACGTTGCAGGATTCCGCAAATCACTTTTCGATACATCAAGGTATACATTAAATCGATGCGTGAGAATAGTTCCCAGGATTGCTATACCAAAGGATTGGAACACATTGCGCGTTGCATTCATTAATGAACTTGCACGAGGCAACTGCGTTGGTTTCAGCCCCGTGAGGGCAGTGGTGAGTGTTGTCTGCAACAGCAAGCCGAGTGCGACACCGCGAATTGCCACAATTACCATCACTGTCATAAAGGGAGCATCTACGGTAAGATGCGCCAATTCCCAGGTGTTGATCGCAAGCAGAATGCTACCCAGTGTGATCAGCCAACGTCCACCAATTCTATTGTAGAGAGCACCGGCTAATAGCGTTGTAACCCCTGCGAATAATGCCAGTGGCAACACGAGCAAACCAGCCTGTAATGGCGATTGGCCGCGCAGGCTCTGCAAGTAGATCGGCAGCAGGAACTCCGCACCGAAAAGCGCTATTGAACTGACCCAACCAACAATGTTTGCAAAGGCGTACGTATGCCGCAAAAAGAGCCGCAGGTCGAGCAGTGGTTCGCTAGCACGTAACTCGACAACAATCAGTCCTATCAGCGCAACGATACCAATGCTTAGAAGAACAAGAATGCGCGTAGAAGTCCAGCCCTCGCTACTTCCACGTTGAATTGTATAGAGCAGTATCCCGAAACTCATCGTTGAGAGCAGAATACCGGGAATATCCAGGCGGACCGAAGTTCCACGCCTATTTTCGCGCAGCCACAAAACTCCTAGAATAATACCAGCGATACCAACTGGAATATTAATGAAGAAGATGTAGCGCCAGTCCAGGTACTCTACGAAGTAGCCTCCGAGAACTGGACCGCTAGCAGGTGCGACAACGAGCGGTATACCATACAGGCCAAAGGCCAGCCCCCGCTCTTTTTCAGAGAATACGCCAAACAGCAGCGATATTCCTAGGGGTCCCAACATACCACCGCCGAGCCCTTGCAAGGCGCGGAACACGATCAGGTAAGGGAGCGACGGTGAAAACGCGCAAAGGATCGATCCCAGAACGAATAAACCAAGCGAAGTGAGATACATTCGCTTGATGCCAAAGCGTTCCGAAAGATAGCCTGCAAGCGGCGTCACAATACCCAAAGCGAGCACATAGGTCGTCAATACCCCATCAACCTGGTCTACAGGAGCCTTAAAGACACGCTGGAGTGTTGGCAAGGCAACGTTTACAGCCGTAGAGTCAAGAATGACCATAAACGTACCGAAGACCACAGAAATCAAAACCTTCCATTTATAGTTCGCATCACCATAAACTTTCGTTAGTGGAAGAGTGGGAGCTGTATATATCCAGTTTGCGGTTGACTTCATACCAAGACCTCTTGGGTTCTTTTATTTATCAATTGATAATATATAACTATTCATATTTCTGAGATCTGGCGGGAGCTATACTGTCAGCAGCAGTAGGTGCTCCCGTTCAGCGAAGCATAACCCAGGACTTTTTCGCGTTAACCAGCAACCGCGTAGCATGGTGGGCAGAGGTATGGTCCACGGGGGTTACTTTGCTTCTCTTTCGTACTTGAATAGACAAACACATGCTCCATCTGCTTGTCGGCTTAAAATCTCAGCTTTCATTCCCGGAAAAGCCCTCTTGGTAGCTTCTACGTCCATCTCACAAATAACGCGACATGGAGTGTCAAGACCGTACTCTTTGCATAGCTGCAAGACGGGGCAGTGTCTCTGTACTTCCAGTGCAGCATCAGTATTTCTGTTGGAAATGTCAATAACTTCCATTTCCATACCTATTTGTTTGAAGACAGGAATTGCTTTTGTAAAGCCCTCCACCAATGTTACATTGTCTATGAATCTTCCCATTTGTTTTTTCTGTCTTTCCGGGTAGTCTTCGAGCATCTTTTCCCAAGCTTTTTCTTCTCCAAGTTGTTCCGCCAGGTTGCGAAATGTTTCAAATTTTCTTCTAAACATCTCCTCTGCTCGATTTATTTTGTCTACCATTTCTCATCCTTCCCCAAGGGCAAACGTCTCGAAGCTCTTTCGGACTGCGGCGCACGTCGCTTGGATATCAGCCATGCTATGAGCACTGCTGAGAAAACCAGCTTCAAACTGGCTGGGAGCAAAATAGACTTCCTGGTCTAGCATGGTGTGGAAGAAGCGGCTATAGCGTGGAGTATTGGCATGAGCCCTAGCACTGGAGTAGTCGGTGATGATAACACCCGTCTTCTTAAGGAAGTAAAAGCCAAACATGGTGCCTATGTGAGCAGCCTGGATGGGAACATTAAAGGTGTTTGCGGCTGCCTGAATCCCCTGCACGAGTTCAGCAGTAGTTTGAGCAATGGCGTCGAAAACGCCGGGCTTTAACAATGTTCGGATGGTAGCAAGGCCAGCAGTCATGGTCAGGGGATTGCCAGAGAGCGTGCCTGCCTGGTACACAGGGCCTGACGGCGCTACTAACTTCATGATTTCCCGTTTGCCAGCGTAGGCACCTACCGGTAGCCCACCTCCGATCACTTTGCCCAGGCAGGTTAAATCCGGGTCCAAGTTCCAATAAGCTTGTGCACCTCCCAGCGCCACTCTGAAGCCCGTCATCACTTCATCTAAGATGAAGAGCGCGCCGAACTCCCGACACAGATCTTGTAGGCTCTGCAAGAAGCCCGATGCCGGTAGAACAAAGCCCATGTTTGCGGCAATGGGTTCCACAATTACTCCGGCAATCTGATCAGGATACTGTTCGAAAAGCCCTCGCACGGCTGCCAGATCATTGTAGGGTGCAGTAAGCGTGTCCGTAGCGCTGGCAGCAGGTACACCTGGTGAATCGGGCAGACCCAAGGTAGCGACGCCACTGCCAGCCTGTACCAGCAGCATATCAGCGTGACCATGATAACAGCCAGCGAACTTGCAAATCTTTGTTCGACCAGTGTAGGCTCGTGCCAAACGTAATACACTCATTGTAGCTTCCGTGCCACTGTTGACAAAGCGGATCATCTCTAGGGACGGCACGGTTTCGATGATCAGAAGAGCTAGTTCATTTTCCAGTGCGGTCGGAGCTCCATAGCTTGTGCCTCGTGTTACAGCATCTTCCAAAGCAGATACCACTGTTGGATGTGCATGCCCGAGAATCATCGGTCCCCAGGAGAGGACATAGTCCACGTAGCGGTTGCCATCCGCATCCCAAATGTAGGCGCCTTGACCCCGCTTGATGAAACGGGGTGTGCCACCCACACTGCGAAATGCACGCACTGGGCTGTTAACACCTCCAGGAATCAGGTGCTGTGCTTCGGCAAACAGTGTTTCTGATCTTATCGTATTCATTGAGTATTATCTCCCGATTTGTCCTATCCACCGCTCTATTTCCCATACTGCGGCAAGAGAATCGCTCACCGTATTCCGTCTTCAGAACAAGCTCTTGCTTAAGTGCAGCCAAGCGTCTCAAAGATATTCTCAGCAACCTCATATCCGGAGCTGATCACATCACGAATGGGAATACCTCGCCGGTAATTACCTGCCATAAAAAAGCCTGTATGTTGCGTCTCTGTCTGATCCATCAACTCCTTCAGTTGACCATAATCAATGTTATATTGCGGAACGGATTTCTTTAAGGGAATGTGCTTCACATAGGTAGGTTGACCGCTGACACCAAGAGTAGCGCGCAGATCCTGCATTGTTACCTCGAGCAATGCTTCTGTAGACTCCATCGCTAATTCTGGGTTGCGAGCCCCGCCAATGTAGTTTGTCAGCATCACGTATCCCTCGTGAGCACGATGGTTAAAGATCGTGGAGGAGAACAGGGTCCCAAAAATGTTAAACCGTTCGGCTTCGGGTATGAGCATACCAAATCCATCCAATGGGTGATGCACATCTTCTCGGCGGAAACTCAATACGAGAATTGAGAGCGGCGGGTAGTACATATCAGCCAGCGGCTTCAGATCAATTGCAGGCTCAATACGAATGGTGGGTAGTTGGTGGAGAGGAGCCGTATACAGCACTGCGTCAAAATGTTCACTTATGGCTTGGTTCTTTACGAGTGCTGTCACTATCCAGCCAGATTGAGTCTGTTGAAGCCGCGAAACGGGAGTATTCAAGCGCACGCTGTTGCGGATACAAGCATGTAGCGCATCGGTCAAGGTCTGCATTCCTTCACGAAAGGAAAACATTGCGACAGAACGCCTCGATTCAGAAGACTGATGCTTTCGTTCTTTTGCTCTGCTGATCTGCCCTTTAATAAGTGAGCCGTATTGTTGCTCCATAGTATAAAGGTTTGGGAAAGCATGCCGTACAGATAGCCGTTCGGGATCTCCTGCAAGGGTTCCCGTCACGAATGGGCTTATAGCATAGTCTAAAATCTCAGTTCCCAGCCGACGTCGAATGAAATTCGCGACGCTTTCCTCCTCTGCTGAAGCGCTTCGTTTGATCAATGGCTCCCGAAGCACGCGTAGCTTCGTTGAGAGCGAGAAGAGCCGCGACGAAAAGAATGCAGCAGGTGAATGAGGTAGAGGCAACAGTTGACCACCTCGAACGATATAGAGCCGACGCGCTGACTGGTTCGCTTCGATGCACTGTTGCTCCAATCCCAGCTCATGTATGAGTCCCGAGATAACAGGGGTAGTCCCTTCTATGGAATTGGGGCCGTACTCTATGAGATAGCCATCGCAACGTTCGCTACGAATGACACCGCCCGAACGGGATGCCGCCTCGAAAACTGCCACTTGCACGTTTCGCTGTGTGAGTCGATATGCCGCACTCAGCCCACTAAGGCCACCACCAATTACTGCGACAGAAGCCATATTACTACAGGTGCCTTTCTCTTGATGTTCTATGGAACAATTCCTCTTAGATCTGATTAATCACTGGTAAAACGACGAAAGGTTGAACTTTTAGAGTATAGAATCTGACTCGTTGAAACAAATCTCACGACGCACTACATGACAGGATTTGCGCTCATAGCCACTCCCGTGGGTTCTTCAGTACCTCTAAGGTTCTTGCTTCCTGGCTGCCTGGGATAGGGTGGTAGTCGTACTCCCAGCGGGCGACCAAGGGTAAGGACATGAGGATGCTCTCTACGCGCCCACCAGTTTTGAGACCAAACGAGGTACCACGATCATAGATCAGGTTGAACTCCACGTAGCGACCTCGCCGTAACTGCTGCCAGCGCTTGTGTGCTAGAGTAAAAGGAATATCTTTGCGTCTTTCTACAATAGGCAAGTAAGCGGGAATAAATGCCTCGGCACAGCTTGTGACAAAGGCGAAGAGTGCCTTCGGATCGCGATCGTTCAAGTGGTCAAAGAAAATTCCACCCACGCCCCGGCTTTCGCCACGATGCGCGATGTAAAAATACTCGTCGCACCACTTTTTGAAGCGAGGGTAGAAGGACGAGTCATGCCGGTCGCAGGCTTCCTTATGCACACGATGAAAATGCACCACATCTTCGTCGATGAGATAGGCGGGCGTGAGATCTGAGCCGCCGCCAAACCACCAGGAACTCGGCGTTGCGCTATCACCCAGCTCGAAATACCGGTAGTTGGCATGGGCAGTGGGTGCCATAGGATTATGCGGATGGATGACTAAGCTTAAACCTGTGGCAAAGAAGGGGAGATCAGTAGCTCCTAGTTCGCTGCCAGTGCCCATGGCAGCACTAGCTCCTTCGTTAGACAAAGTCCCACTTACCACTGAGATGTTCACTCCCGCCTTTTCAAACACGTTCCCGTCTTGCATCACGCGACTGGTCCCACTGCCACCTTCGCAGCGGGTCCAGACGTCCTCGCGAAAGCTCTTGCCATCTGGTCTTTCGATGGCTTCACAGATGGCATCTTGCATTCGGCGCACCATCTTTTCCATTCGTACGCGCATGGTTTCGAGTTTCAGCATGGCCTACCTTCTTCGGCATTAGATCTAGTTAATTCCTTATTAGCACAACAGGAAGTTGAACTTTTAGGGTACAAAACTCTTAACTAGCTTAAACAGGCTACAGTAAGGAACTACGTAACAGCACTTGCTATCGTTTCCCCAAATCAACCAGCAGAAAAGGTGTATTCGTGGACGAATTCGACCAGACGTTGCACATTGTCAACCGGCGTACCAGGTAAAATGCCGTGGCCCAGGTTGAAAATGTGACCCGGGCGCCTGGCAGCCTGATCCAGTACATATTGCGCCCGCTTCTTCAGTTCGGGCCATGGGGCCAGGAGGGCAACCGGGTCCAGGTTGCCTTGTATAGCCACATCGGGCCCGAGCCATCGCCAGGCAGTATCCAGGTCGATGTGCCAGTCAACGCCGATCACGTCACCTCCGGCATCTCGGATCAAGTCTAACATGCCGCCAGTGTCAATGCCAAAGTGGATGATGGGTACATTGGCCTGGCGGGCGATCTCGATAGCGCGACGGCTGTAGGGCAGAACGTATTCGCGGTAGTCAGCTGGGCTAAGGGTGCCAACCCAACTGTCGAAGAGCTGCAGGGCTTGGGTACCAGCCTGAGCCTGAGCCAGTAGATAGTGCCCTACTACTTCGCTCAACTTCGTCATCAATCGATGCCAGAGGGCCCTTTCACTCATCATCAGCCCTTTGGTCTGCAAGTATTTGTGACTGCCCCCGCCTTCGATGGCATAGGAGGCCAGTGTAAAAGGTGCGCCACTGAAGCCAATCAGCGGAATACCCTGGCTGTCAAGTTCCTGTCGGGTGAGCTTGATGGCCTCAAGGGTGAACCAGAGACTCTCCTCTGGGTCCGGCACACGCAGTGCATCTACATCGACGCTATTGTGGATTGGGTTGTGGATGATCGGTCCTTCACCCTTACCGAACTCCAGTTTCAGCCCCATACCCTCAAGTGGAGGTAAAATGTCGGCAAAAATGATGGCCGCATCCAGATTGAAGGCGCGGATGGGTTGCAATGTCACGGCACACGCCAGCTCTGGTGTCTTGATGATCTCCAAAATGCCGTGCTTTTCGCGCAGTGCCCGATATTCGGCCATATAGCGACCAGCCTGGCGCATCAACCAGATGGGTGTGGTATCCACTTGCTGGCGACGACAGGCACGCAAAAAGCGGCTGCTGGAGACCGTGGACCCTTGATTCTGTATCGTGGATTGTGTAGCTTCCATTTTAACTATCTCCGATTCTCATTCTTCCAACCAACGAGCAGCGTCCTTGGCGAAGTAGGTCAGGATCAGATCGGCACCTGCTCGTTTGATGCTAATCAGGCTTTCCAGAGCAGAGCCGCGCAAATCCAGCCAGCCATTCGCTGCGGCGGCGTGCAGCATAGCATATTCGCCACTCACCTGATAGGCAGCTACTGGCAGGTTGTAAGCCTGGCGCACCCCGCTGAGTACGTCGAGGTAAGGGAGGGCTGGCTTGATCATCAGGATGTCGGCGCCCTCAGCCACGTCCAAAGCTACTTCCCTTAGAGCTTCGCGGCGGTTGGCGGGATCCATCTGGTATTGGCGGCGGTCTCCGAACCGGGGGAGGCTCTCGGCAGCATCCCGGAAAGGGCCGTAGAAGGTGCTGGCGTACTTAGCGGCATAGCTCATCACGGCGACGTGCTGAAAGCCAGCGGCATCGAGGGCATTGCGTATGGTGCCGACCATGCCGTCAATCATCCCGGATGGGGCGATAATATCGGCACCTGCTTGGGCGTGGACGACTGAAGCACGCCCGAGCAGATCCAGTGTGGGATCATTGAGCAGGTAACCCTCAGGGAGAGAAGGCGCGTAGTAATCACTTCCAGCTTGGTTGATGATCCCACAATGGCCATGATCGGTGTATTCACAGAAGCACATGTCGGAGGCTACTACCAACTCCGGAACGGCGTCTTTAATAGCCCGGATGGCCCGAGGTACAACACCGTCAGGATTGTAGTTGTCGCTGCCACGGGCATCCTTGGTTTTGGGGATGCCGAAAAGGATCACTGCCGGGATGCCCAGGGTGGCAATTTGGCGAGCTTCGTGCGCTAGTTTGTCCACTGACCACTGGTATTGACCAGACATAGAACCAATGGGTTTTTGAATATCGCTACCATACCGCACAAAAAGCGGATAGATAAAATCCTGCGGTCTCAGGATAGTGTCCTGAAACATGTGACGCATGCTTGCTGTCCCTCGCAACCGACGGAGACGTGCTATAGGAAACTTGGCTATGTCTGTCATGGGTCTTGGGTCCTTTCTCGGATATACGAGACATAAAGCTGGTGTATGGATCAGTTATCGCTTCCTCCGCCGCGACGCATAAAGTCTAGCCACGGTGATGGGCGTGCTATGCGTCGCCCGAAGGACGTAGCATGTCGAGCGGCTTGCCCCGCACACATTGCAGGTGTCCCGCCTAAGCTATACGCCTCTCATCTTCAAATTTACACGCTCAGTTGACAGTACCCCTGCGAGCGTTCTGGGCGGCTTCAGCATGTGCATCACGTTCAACAGCTGAAGGTGCGCCTGCGGATCGACGAAAGCCAACGCCCGTACACCATTCAGGTACCGCTGCAGCCTCTGCGCGGCGGGGCTTGGCCTGCCGCCCTGGTACTCGAGGAAGCGGAAGTCTTCAAGGGTTGCCATGTGCCAGGGAACCGTGTTGACCCTGGCGAGCGCCTGCTGGAAACGCCGCGACATGCCGATCAACATACCATCTGGGCACTGCCGTCGCTGGTGACGCAAGCACCCCTGCAATGTGAGGGCACCCACCGCTGCCGTGGTCATCCCCTGCCCGTAGACCGGATTCAAGGCGCAGACCGCGTCACCGAGGACCACGAATCCCTCCGGCCACTGTGGGAGGTGCTCATAGTGCCGGAGGCGGTTCTCGGTTTGTCGATAGCCATGGATGGCGGAGAGGGGCTGTGCATCCTTGATCGCATCGTACAGTATCGAACTAGGCAAGCTCTCTACGAAAGCCAAAAAGCCAACCTCGTCGGTCGGCGGATAGTCTCGCGCGGCGCCGCTCACCGTCACGATCCAGCGATCACCCTCGACGGGGAAGAGCGTGCCACCGCGCGTGCTTTCAGGCGGTCTGCTCTGCACGAGCATGTTCTTCCAGTGTGCGACACAGCCAGGGGGCCGCTGGTAGAAGCGGCTTGCATACCCCATGAATGCACTAATGATCGTTTCCTCTGGACGTGCGTAACCCAGCGCTTCCAGCCACTCCGGTGTCTGAGATGTTCGTCCACTCGCGTCCACCACCAGCTGCGCATGGCACGCTTCGACTGCGCCGCTGTCACGGTAGCGGACGCGGACACCCGCGACGCTGGCGGTGCTGGTGTCGGCAAACAGGCCGATCACATCACATCCCTCTACGAAGCGGATGGACGCAGAGGCTACAAGCCGTCGGCGAACTAACCATTCCAGCAAGTGTCGGCTGCAGGCGTACGTGGTGATCCCGGAGGGAAAGCGTGGCATTAGCCCCCGGGCGGTCAGCCAGTATGGATCCTGCCCCCAATCCAGCAGGGGAGCGCCAGCGGCGGCCAGCTCCGCCTCCAGCCCCGGGAAGAGTTGCTCCAGAATCATCTGGCCGCGCCGCAGCAACACATGGAGGTGGCGGGATTGCGGCACCCCTGCGCGGAACGTGGGTTCGTGCGGGAAGTGGTCCCGCTCGACAATCGTCACCTGCTCGAAGTACTCGGCCAGTACCCGCGCAGCAAGCAAACCCGCCATGCCACCGCCGATCACCAGCGCGTGGCAGCCCATGGCAGGTGGGGACAGAACAGATGCCTTCGCATCGATCCGGTGCGTTGAGTCATTCATAGTTGAGCTATTCATAGTTGAGCTATTCATACAGGTAAACCCTCCTGGGGTTGGCGAACGCATACCATCCTGCCGGTTATCTTCTCACACGGGAAGGATCTTCCTAGTTCCAGTATGCATGAGCAATCTCAGTTAGTGCTCTCGCGGGAGCACTGCCGCTTGCGGAGGCGGTACCACCTTGGGTCCGCATGGCGGAGCGGTCCCGACAGCTGGAGCCCGGTCGCCTTTCGCGTCCAGATCAGCTCCCAATCCTTCCCGAAGCGCACCGCAATCTCCTCGGAACTGACCCCGCGCGGCATCGGACCACGTTTGCCTGGATTGAAGGCGAAGAGCAGGAAGTCAGCGTTGGTCGCCGCGACGGAGGTGATTCCCCTGACGTAGGCCTCGCGCAGCCTGTCGGATAAGCCATGGAAGCAGCCGAAGTCGAACAGCAGCGCGAAGTCGTCCCTGATCCCAAGTTCGGGGAGATGGGTCACGTCTCCCTCGACCCAGGTCGGTGCGACGCCGACGGCCGCTGCCTTGCGCTGCGCGACCTGCAAAGCCTTGCGGACGAAATCGACCCCCGTCACCTGCCAGCCGTGCTGGGCCAGGTAGATCGACTGGGTGCCAGTGCCGCAGCCAATGTCTAAAGCTCGTCCCACCGGGAGGGCGTCTGGCCCATCCACCACCTCGATCAATTCGGGCCGTATCACGCCCTGATCCCAGGGTGTGAAGCCGAGCAAGTAGAGCAGTCGGTAGCTGATACTCATAATGTCCCCCTTTCTCGGGTACGTATCACCGAATAACTAACAATCCAACGAGGCATTTTCGCCTTACTCATGATGTCCCCCTTTCTCGGGCACGTATCACCAGGGTGTCGCGCTCTCTCACTTTGCGCAGCAAAAACGCAACAGCGCCCTGGTTCCATAACTCAAAAGCACACACGCATGTTGCCGTTTAGACGCGCATTTTGGTACTACCGCAACACCCTGGTAGTATCCTCCATTTTCATCAACATCGCTATCAGGCCTGTCATCTCACTTCTCTCGAAAATATTCCTCCAGTCCCGCCACCAGCCCCTCCAGCGTGTGTTCCGCTGGCGCCACCGCCACCGAGAAGCCTAGGTCCTGGGCTGTCTGGGCGGTAACAGGGCCAATACAGGCCAGGCAGACGCTGGCCAAATGGCTCGGATTGCCGCCCTCTGCTGCCAACCGGCGCACGCAGTTGCGTACAGTGGACGAACTGGTGAAGGTAATACAATCGACCTGATTGTTAGCCAGCAGGATAGGGAGCTTGACCCCGCCGCTGCCCTGTACTGTGCGATAAGCAGACACCGCAGTCACCTTGGCACCAGCAGTGATGAGTTCCTGGGTTAGGATAGGGCGAGCAATATCGGCTTGGAGCACGAGCATGTGTGCTGGCGATGTCGACCGTAGAGCCGCAGCCAACGACTCGGCTACGTATTTGTCCGGTACTACCGTTACTTGCAGGCCCAACAAGTTTTGTACTGCTTCAGCAGTCGCAGGCCCAACAGCAGCTATCGCTATATTGGACAGATTCGCTGGAGCTAACCTTAGTTCCTCGAGTCGCTTGGCGAGGACTAGTACAGCATTGGTACTGGTCACTACCAGCCAGTCGAAATCGTCGGCAACGGCCGCTTGCAAGGCTGCGTCCAGCGGAGCAACGTTTTCTGGTGGTGCAATGGTAATGCAGGGATAAAACAATGGTTCAGCACCGCGACTGCACAACAGTTTGCCCAACTCAGTAGCTTGGTGGGGGGCTCTGGTAACAATAATGCGTTTCCCTTTCATGCTATGGCCTCCAGAATCGCGGCTGCCCCTTGCTCTAGTGCTGTTCGAGCCAACTCGATGCCCATCCGGTAAGCAATGGATATGCAATGTTCAGCACTTTCTGCTATTGGAGCAGTGGTACTCAGATCGATCTGGGCAGAGCCATCCAAGGCGCAGACACGGCCCCGAAGGTACAGATGGCCTGCTTCAACGCTGGCATAAGAGGCAATGGGCACGGAGCAACCGCCGCCTAGCCCGACCAAGAAGGCTCGTTCCGCTGTGACAGCAACTTCTGTCTCCAGATGGTTGATAGGTGCCAATAGTGCGAGCCATGCGACCTCGTCCCGACATTGGATGCCCAGAGCACCTTGACCGGGGGCAGGGAGCATCTGACCGAGAGGCAGTACCTCGCTGATGACATCAAGGTGGTCCAGACGCTGAAGGCCCGCATAAGCCAGGATGATCGCATCGTATGGACCAGATTGGTCCATAGCCTTGCGAATACGCGTGTCCACGTTGCCCCGGATGTTGATAATGTGCAGGTCCGGGCGCCAATGCAGCAGTTGGGCAGCCCGACGTTGGCTGCTCGTACCAACGGTAGCACCTGTAGGTAGCATTTCTAATGTGTAGCCACAGCGGCTGATCATCACATCAGCAGGGTTAGCTCGCCGTGGAACAGCACCAACGGCCAAACCCTGCGGCGGCTCAGTCGGGAGATCTTTGAGGCTGTGGGTGGCCAAATCAATGGTACCGCTTTTTAGGGCAGTTTCCAGTTCAGCAGTAAAAACCCCTTTGCCTCCTACGAGCGGTAAGGGCGTATCCACTACCTGATCACCGTGGGTGTTGATAACTTGTACTTCTAGGGACAGTTGGGGATAAGATGCTTGTAACAGTTCACACACATGCGCCGTTTGCCAGCAGGCTAGTGCTGAACCTCGTGTGCCCAATCGAACGACTGTTTCAGTCATGGTAAGCACCCCTTCCAGTAGGGATGTCGATAAGCGCTTGGTCTGCCGTTGCATCTGGTATGTCCAAGTCGAAGAGTTCCTGGATCGCTTGGGCGTAGGTGTGACCAGTACCATTGGCCGCATGCGCTTTCAGCCGCTCGGTTGGTTCGTGCAATAGCTTGTTAACGATGCGGTGAGCCAAGTAAGCTATGGCTTGCTGGCTGTGCTGATCTAGCGCATCCAAGCGGCGCAAGACTTGTGTCACTTCAGCGTTGGCCATAGCCTCAGCCTTGCGACGAAAGCCTATAATAGTGGGCATAACTTGGCGGCTATATAGCCAGACCAAGAAAGTTTCTACTCCCTCGTTTACGATAGCCTCCACTTGGGGTACGGCAGCTTGGCGTTGAGCCAGATTAGTGTCTAGGACATCTTGCAGATCGTCAATGTCGTAGCGGTGGACACCAGGCAGATCATCTACGGATGGCTCCACGTCTCTAGGCACAGCAATGTCCACGAACACGAGAGGACGGTTGTTGCGCTGAGGTAGAATCTCACTCACATCATCGCTACCAATGATGGTGTGAGGGGCACTGGTGGTGGTGATGACGCCATCGGCCCAGACCAAAGCATCGGGCAGCTTGTGCCAGGGGAGGGCAATGCTCTGTAACTGACGAGCCAGAGCTTCGGCCCTAGCATCGGTGCGGTTGATATGGGTGATAGTTTGGGTACCATGCATTTGAAGAGCTCGAGCAGCCAATTGGGCCATCTCACCTGCGCCAACCACTAGCACGCGAGCGCAACGCAGGTCACTGATTTTTGTCTGCATCAGCAGAGCAGCAGCATGGCTGACAGATGTGGTATGGCGGCTAACAGCGGTTTCGCTGCGGGCACGCTTGCCAGTATGGACCGCCTCCGTGAAGAGACGGGAGAGGATAGCACCGATCGTGTTGGAAGTCTGAGATGCGCTGAATGCCTCGGCCACCTGACCCAAAATCTGAGGTTCGCCCAAAACCATGGAGTCTAAACCCGTCGTCACCCGCATCAGATGTTCGACAGCGGCGCGACCTTCCAGAGAGTAAACATGAGAGCGCAGGAGATCCAGCGGGATACCGTGATGTCGAGCTAGGAAGTGCTCAATTGCTCTCCAGCCGCTGACAGTGTCCTCGGCAACGGCGTAAACCTCTAGCCGGTTGCAGGTGGAGAGGATGACACCTTCGTGCAGGAGAGCAGGAACGGATTCAACCATTTGAGGCTGGCCTGTACTAGGCGGGCATGATTGGTCGTCGATGTATAGTTCTTTCAAGGCTATCCATAGCTCATCATTGGTTAAAGAGAGACGCTCTCGCAAGTCCACCGGAGCTGTGCGATGGTTCAGGCCGACAAGAATGATGGGCATAGTAAATGAACTCCTTGCTTGAGATTGAACATATTATTTGCTTCTCTTATCCGTTGTTCACTTATATCAAAAAGATGATAATGTGAATTTTTAGCATATAGATTTCTGGCAAATTTATATGGCTGTAATGACAGCTACATGTAAGAATTTCCTATTAGGGGTCACGCCATCTTCTGACCCCTTTTAGGGATATCTTGGTCACCGAGTCGGAGAAAATCCGTCTGATACCATCGCAGTACGAGTGCGATGAACACTATGGACGTTTTTCGACTCGTGGCTGCTTTATGCCTCTAAAAAGCAACTTGAAGTCAGGATATCCCTAAAAGCACAACTATTAGACAGAGCGTTTCATGCTCATGAAGGACAGCTTATGCCTCTGAGGGATGGTTATATGAATTCCTCAAAGTCACACTTATAGACGATAACAACAGAAATTTTTGGGGGATGAATTATACCTTGGCGTTAACACGGAGAAGGAGCAGTCAGATGGACTCACTGGATTGGTCAAAGAAGTATGAAGGGAAGCGTCAGAACTGATTGCTTCAGCGGATAGCCCGCATCGGCTTGCGGTTTGAGCAGCGCCAGATAGCTGCCATCTGGCAGATTGCGCTGATGTCTTCTTTTTGGCCTTTCCTCCTATTTGAAATGTGTTGGACATAGGGTAGGTGACTATTACTACCCGAGTAGCGACGGCTCAATCATTGGTGCCAGCCCTGGCTCATGATCCGCCAGTGCACGCAAAAGCCCAAAACAGCCAGCCAGCATCATATCACCATGAGGTGTCGCCTCATAGGGTTGCAGCGAGGACCCGCGCAATAGCTCCCGCCGGGGTCCTGTCACAGCTAAAAACGGAAAACCGCTGCTATTGTTAGAAGGAGAATCGAGTATTAGAGCGCCATGGCCGCTTGTGTTAAACACCTCTTCGTTCGTGAGCGTACCACGTGCCAACTTTTCTAGCATATCCTCTAGTTGCGCGCGATTGATCTCTCCGGTATGATGCTCAAAAATACCTACGATTCGCCCATCCACAAGGTAGAAAGCCAGGGTATGGAAATTGCCAATATTGCACAGTAAGCTATTCTGTTGACTGTGCACCAGCGGATCCTCTAACGAACCAAGTACCGCTGCTGAGCCGGTATCCATCAATAGCAGGGGAATGCCAGGAGTTGAGTCGCTCAGTTCTATATAACGGTTCGCACTCGTAGCAATTGCGCGCAGGCGTGTCAGATCGGCAGGCGTATGTTCCGCTGCATAAGCAAAAGCGCTGGGCATCGGAGCTCTTCGCACAGTCTTTTCAATAAAATCAAAACGGAAACGCCGATCACTTATGCCAGGAGGAGCTGCGCCATGGTCAAAGGCCGCGATAGCGAGGGCATCAATCCGCGGGTTGACATCAAAAGCCTGCAAAGCACTAATGATAGCGTGAGCATTAAAATCTTGTAGCTCGATATGGACCAAAGCCGGATCCGCTGCCCGCCGCGCCGCCACGTCTTCGTCAATGACCTCAAAACCCATGCGCTCGACCATCGCCAGGTCATCATCAAACGTCCGACCAGCTTCAGGAGTAACGGCAACGGCAAAACCGGCCAATGCATGATCTCGTGCAGCCCAATGGCATGGTCCGCCTCCCATCGTTACACCCGTCAGCAAAAGCGGCTGGCCTTGCTCCGTCGCACGTTTGATACGTTCGGCAATGATGACGGTCGGGGATGGCATCACCATTTTGAAGCAATTCTCTATCGTCTTCCCGCTCTCAAAGAGCAGGATGTCTTGTGTTCCTGTGCCGACATCAACAGCTAGGATACGAATGGGTGATGGCATGGATGTGCTCCTGGACATGATACGTAGAAAGATTTGAGCAGCAAGATTTCGGTAGAACCCTGGCGACTACTTCGTACTTTCTGGGAGCCGGAAATCGCCCGGTTGCGTTGGATAACGTGGCAGGCCCATTCCAGGCCCAAGCTCCAAATCAGGTATTGAGAGTCGCCTGGACTTGTGCTCTAATCCAAGGCAAATCAAATCGACGATTCCATCCAGTTCAATGATATTTGTATTCAATACAAGATCATAAAGGTGTGGATCCTCTGGATGGCGGTGGTACTCTCTTTGCAAGTAACGGTCCCTATCACGATCTTTGCTTTGTATGCGTCTGCGAGCTGTATCCTGGTCCAAACCCTCGCGGCGCATGACATAAGGGATACGCTGTTCGAGCGAAGCCACGATCCGAACATGAAGTACGTCACGTTGTTGGGCCAGAATGACCTGAGCCCCTCGACCGACAATCACGACATTTCCCGCTGAGGCTACTGCTGTGACAACCCTTTCCAGCGCGTCACGGTATTCGCGTGGGTTCGTTGCAAAAGGTGCTGTTGCTGTCACATTTACATACCCTACCGGCTCAATTGTTTGCATGCTGTACAAAATACGTGAAATAAGACCCTCGACCTGCTCATCGTGCGCTGCAGCTTCCTCTTCAGTGACTCCCAACTGCTCTGCAACCTGCTCGACTGCTTCATGGTCGACTAAACGCCACCCCAGACGTTTGGCAAGGCGCTTAGCGATTTCGCCGCCTCCGCTCCCATATTCACGTGAGATGGTGATGGCGCGCATCTGGGAAATTGCACGGTGATCTTCGCTCATCTTCTTCTCCTAAAAACTCTGGAGTTCCTCGCTGCAAGAAAAGCACTAAGACTTGGAACTTTCATCTTTTATTGTAGATTCTCGTTACAGAATTAGCAACCACATCACCACATCCGGTGCTTGACGCCATCCCTCAGAAAAGATACAATGTAGCTTGAGAGTAGCGGTATAAAACTAACCTATTCACCGGGCGAAAGAAACCGTCCGGTTTTCTTTTGCCTTTAAGGAGTTATACAATTTTATTATGCAGGTTCAAAATACTATGGCCCACACTGAAAATTTGGTACGACGAAATGACATACGCAATGTCGCAATTATCGCCCACGTCGATCATGGGAAAACTACACTGGTAGATGGGCTGCTCAAGCAGAGCCATATCTTTCGCGAAAATCAGAATGTGGGCGAACTTATTATGGATTCAAATGACCAGGAGCGGGAGCGCGGCATTACCATCCTGGCGAAGAATACTGCTATCATCTATCGAGGTATAAAGATCAATATTATCGATACACCAGGACATGCCGATTTTGGGGGCGAGGTCGAGCGCGTGCTCAATATGGCCGATGGGTGTATTCTGCTCATCGACGCGGTGGAGGGTCCTATGCCACAGACTCGCTTCGTGCTGCAAAAAGCCCTGGAGCTCAACCTGCAACCAATCGTCGTCATCAATAAAATTGACCGCCGCGATGCACGCGTCGAGCAGGTGCATGAATGGACCCAGGATCTCTTCCTTGAACTGGCGACCACGGATGCTCACCTCAATTTCCCTATCCTGTACGCTATCGGTCGCGATGGGGTAGCTATGTATCATCCAGATGATGAGCGAGTGAATCTAGAGCCTTTGTTTGAGACAATTGTGAATACCATCCCCGCTCCAGTGGTGGATACCGAGGCCCCACTCCAAATACTGGTTGCGGCGCTAGACTACGATGACTATAAAGGCAAATATGCCATTGGTCGTATCGTACGTGGGCGTGTCTCACCAAACACCTTTGTCGCACATATCAACCGGGATGGGGTGGTATCTCGACAGAAAATCAATCTTGTACTGACCTATAAGGGGTTGCAACGCCTGGAGGTTCCTGAGGCACTGGCTGGCGATATTGTTGCCTTGACGGGTATTGCCAACGCCAATATTGGCGAAACAATTGCCGATGTGGACTATCCTGAAGCTTTACCGACCATTGCTATTACCGCGCCAACGCTGAAAATGACCTTCGGGGTAAATACCAGTCCTTTCGCGGGCCGCGAAGGGAAATATCCCACGTCCCGGCAGTTGCGATCGCGTCTCTATCGGGAGTTAGAGACCAATGTCAGCCTGCGGGTAGTGGATGGCAATTCTCCAGACGAGTTTATCGTCTCAGGTCGTGGTGAACTACACCTCTCTGTACTGATTGAGACAATGCGTCGTGAGGGGTATGAATTCCAGGTATCTCGCCCCGAGGTAATCACTCACGAAGATGAATACGGAAAGGTCGTCGAGCCGATCGAGCACCTGGTTATCGATACCAGGGATAGCTATATCGGGGTGCTCACTGAGACTTTAGCATCACGAAAGGCGCGGCTGATCAATATGACCAATGATGGTTCCGGTAACGTGCGTCTAGAATATCACATTCCTACTCGCGGCTTGATCGGTTTTCGCAATGCATTTCTGACGCTGACGCAAGGCAATGGCGCAATGAGCAGCCTGCTTGTCGGCTACGAACCATGGTTGGGAAAAATCGGCACAACACGCATGGGGGCCCTCGTCGCTTCGGAGACAGGCGTTGCTGTAACATATGGGCTGAACAACGCTCAGCAGCGCGGTGATACCTTCATAGAGCCGGGCACGCCGGTGTACGAGGGATTGATTGTTGGGCTGAATGTGCGTCCCCTGGATATGACGATCAATGTCTGTAAAGAGAAACAGAAGACGAATGTGCGCTCCTCTACCTCTGATATCGCGGTGCGGTTGACTCCAGCAATTATCATGAGCCTGGAACAGTCGTTAGATTTTATCAATAATGATGAACTCGTAGAGGTTACACCACAGAATATCAGGCTGCGCAAACGTCTGTTGACACAGCACGAGAGATCTCGGGCTCGTGAGAGCAAGTAACTTTTTTAAAGATCAACTATCTCATTGCGCTCCTCCAACTCGGAGAGAAGCACCAGTTCTTCATATTCTTCGTGGCAAGCGATGCAGTGGCTCAGGTGGAGAACCATGTGGGCCATTTTTTCGTTAGTCATTACAACCAGTGGGTATTCAGTGCGGGTAGCCTCATAGTAATCGGGCAGATATAGACGGCACTGTTCGCAACTAAGCGGGTCATCAGCTATGATTTCCCCTATAAGCTGTACCAGCCCGCGATGGCAGAGTGGGCATGCGCGGATGTGGAAAACAATACCACTACTCAAGCTCTCGCTTTCTCGCCAATCAGTGCGCATCAACAACTGACGCAGCTCAGTGCAACCCATTGATTATCTACCTCAAGTACTTACTATTTTTTGTCCCCCAACGTCTGAAGTTGCAGGCATATACTATTCTCGATATAATTGTAAAACCTGTATGATCTCGGATTTATTCCGTAATGCTTGCAATGCCCTGTAACGCCACATATAGACCTCCTGTACTGGTACCCCCAAAAGACTGGCCAGTTCATGTTCTTCCATACCCGCCAGGTAGGTGTAGAGCAGTACCTGCTGATAGCGCCTATTCCGCAATGTTAGAATAGCATCTTTGAGAATTTGTTGCAATTCGTTGTGTTCTGCATATCGCTGCGGATTGTGCTCTCGCTTCTCAGCAGGTATGTCAGTACACTGTTCCTGTTGATAGTCCTCGAAATCCTCGAGCGAAAAATGTCGTACCTGTTTACTCTTTTGCACATAAGCATGGGCATGGCGTAGCACCGCTATTTGTGCATATTTGAGAAATGAAGCGGGATCGACAGGTCCAGCTCTTGGATTCTGTCTCACGGCCACGAATAATTCCTCAAGCACCTCGTGCAACACATCTTCAGTGATGAATACATCTTGCCACAATGTGTGTGCGTAGCTCGAGTTTCTCAAAGAACGATACAGGTAACGCCTGAGGTTCTCGAAAGCGTGATTACATATATCTGGTTGATCTGAACGCCAGGCTTCGCATAAGGCACAGCTGCAAATGCGCAGGGCCATACGCGTGAGCAAGCTCTGTGAAGGCTGTTCTTCTCCCACACGTATGGCTCTCCACTCTTGCAACATCTGTTCCGTCAACGTATCTATCGTGAGTATTTCTTGTGCGCACCATCCAATGACCTGACTAGCCACAGTAGTGATTTGCGACCATAAATCGTCACTCTTCTCAATCATAAATCACCTTCTCGATCAGAGTACTATATATTGAGGTTAACTTTTTTATATAATAAACGATTATAGTTCAAAAACAGAAAAATTGCAAGTTTTTGCCTCCTTCTCCCTACCTACAAGTATAGACGGGCAAACATGGCCCGCATGAAAACGCGCGCAAGAGTTTTCCGCGCTAGAGCATTGAGAGGGAGTTCTATATGATTACAACATTGCGGAAGTCGGTCATTCTGGTAGTTATGGCACTTGTACTGCTGGCAGGTCTGTTCGGTTGGACGGTGAAGATGGAAGCGGCTCCTCCATTCCCACTGCACCAAAGCAGCATTCACACTGTTAATACTTCACCACGTCCTTTCTGTCCGCCTCCACCGTACTCCTGTCGTATCAAATCCTGAGAATCACTGTGCATGTTGCTCATGCAATCGGCTTGAGAAGCCTACTCACTATCACACAAAGATAGAGCGTTGAGCCGGATGTGATATCACAGGTAGGATTAGCTGGCGCTTGCAAGCACGCACGCAGAATAACAGGTCACCTTCCCGAGGGGTGACCTGTTATTCTGTCGAGTTCATATGTTATGATTAATGAGAGGAAAAGTACAACTTTCTGGAGAGACAGGCGTGAGCAGGCATAAAGAACCGGCGCAACCACAGGTGACCTTTTATACAAAGGCTGGTTGTCATCTCTGTGATGAAGCGCGAGATATGCTTGACGATATAGCAGCCCAGGTTGCCTATGAGCTCACAGAAATTGACATTCGTAGTAATCCAGAACTATTTGAAGAATATCGTTATCGCATACCCGTCGTTATCGTTAATAATGAGAAGGTATTAGAGGGTCGCATAGAGTATCGTGATTTGGCGCAGGCCTTTCAACTTCGTTGATATCTCTAGAGAGCTGATAGTCTGGTAGGATAGCTCCCTGTTCCCTGTCTCAAGCGCAAGGAAAAGCATAATGGCATTACAACAAGTGAAAAATAGCAATAGAGGATTTTCACTTTTGTCTCAGAAACAAAAGCAGATTCTCGCACGGTTCACCCAGGTAGTGGGCGAATGGTTGCTCAACTACTGGGCGACTGTGATTACCGTTGTGCTTGGCCTCATTGTTGCTATCGCACTCTCTATCCCCTTCCTCTGGTACTTTGGACTGGATGCTATCGCCAAACCGCTGTTCATTTTACTCCATTTCATCTGCGCCCAGGTTCCTTCACACTCCTTCTATATCTTTGGCCACCAATTGGGACTCTGTGAGCGCAATCTCTCCATCTATGTGTCCATGTTCATGGGTAGCCTCGTCTTTGTGCTGAGCAAGAAACGGATGCCAGGCCTGCCGTGGTGGCTCTGGATCCTCATGTTGTTGCCCATGGTCTGGGACGGAACCACTCAGTTGTTTGGCTGGCGCGAAAGTACCTGGATATTACGCATCGTTACAGGGACGCTCTTCGGTTTAGGCAACATCTGGTTTGTCCTGCCAATGATCCAGAAAACCCTTGACGAAACACCCCAGGCTCAAAAAAGCATATAGTCCCGACTGACTTATTCTATCTAGTACGATTTGCGTTTTTGCGCTATAATCAAGCTACTTGAGAGCAATCAAAAGAACATCCTTGTGTCCAAAAAGACAAGAGAAAAACAGATAAAGTAAATTGAAGATATGCACGATCTTTCACCGCCAGAAAACACTACCTTCGCGGTCGCTACGTTAGGCTGCAAGGTAAATCAGGCCGATAGCGAGGCCATCAGTGAACAGATGAGTACCGCGGGCTTCGTACAGCGCGACTTCGACGAAATTGCAGATGTCTATATCGTCAATACCTGCACGGTAACTCACCTGGGTGACCGCAGTTCACGTGCTGCCATCAGCCAGGCACACCGGCGCCATCCTGGCGCTCTTCTTGTCGTGACCGGTTGTTACGCAGAATTAAACCCCACTGCGGTTGCGGCGCTGCCGGGCGTTGATCTCGTGGTTGGCAATAGTGGCAAAAGTGCTCTTGTCGAGGCTATCAAGAAACAACAGGAGACGAACAGCCCACAACATGGTGAAAGACAGGTTATACCAACCGAGGATAGATTGCAGCCCAAAAGGCCAGTTCTGCCAATGTTGCCGCTTGATACCCAGCATATCGGCAGTGACCATGCCTTCCTGCTTGACAGAGTGACAGAAGAAGAGCCGCAGCCTGACAATCCCTCCCGCCTCTCACCATTTTCGCCGCGGGAGACATACCTGCCCACCACAGCCAGCGCCAGGCCAGCATCGCGCACGCGTGTGCAGATGAAAGTTCAGGATGGTTGCGATAACCGCTGCACCTATTGCATCGTTCCCTACGTACGCGGCGGTTCGCGCAGCCGCAATATTGCTTCCGTCGTTGAGCATGTGCAGCGCAAGGTACGAGCCGGCTACCAGGAGATAGTACTGACAGGTATTCACCTGGGGGATTACCATCCCGGGGAGAACGAAGAACAAAATCTTGGAGATCTCATTGCCGCACTTTTGCACGAGACCACAATTCCACGTATACGTGTCTCATCACTCGAGCCGGAGGATTTTCGCCTTGAGTGGTTGGACCTGTGGGAAAATCCGCGCATGTGCCGCCACTTTCATCTCCCGATGCAGAGCGGATCGGACGCCATCCTGCGGCGCATGGCCCGTCGTTATAACAGTGCACGCTATCAAACAATCGTCGCCACCGCCAGGCGCCTGATACCAGGGGTTGCCATAAGCACCGATATCATCACTGGTTTCCCCGGTGAAAGCGAAAGTGATTTCGAACAAACCTATCAGCTTGCAAGTGAATTGCAATTTGCCAAGTCGCATGTCTTCCGTTTCTCGCCTCGCCAGGGCACAGCAGCGGCCCGCATGAAGGGGCAAATTAAGGATGAAGTCAAAAAGGCGCGCAGCGAGCGGCTCCTGGCGCTCAACGACGAACATAGCCGCCTCTTCCGTCAACAGTTTTTAGGGACCACAACTCAGGTACTCATTGAAGCTAAAAAACACGGACATTGGGAAGGCCTGACCGATAATTATCTGCGCGTCGAGCTGCTAGACCTGCCCGAATCTGAGACCCGCGACTGGCGAAATACGCTGGTCAGCGCTCACTTATCACATCTGGTAGATGACGGGATTGCAGGTTTTTGGGTGGAATGCATGAAGGAACACATTCAATGAGGCGTCTCTCCTTTTTCGCGGACCTGGTCATCCTAACCCTCTTTCTGGTGGCATGTGCAGATGCAAATACAACCGTATCGTTGCCCAGCAGCGGCCCTTTCGCTTCCCCAACTACTGCCACCCAATCGACCACCACTGGAAAAGGCACTTTTCGCGAATACCCTTTGCCTCAGACCGATAGCGGTATGATGCGGCCTGCCATAGACCACGAAGGGCGCGTCTGGTTTGGCGAGATGGGCCATAATTATCTCGCCGCTTTTGATCCTCGTACACAGCAATTTCGACAGATGACGCCGCCACACGGGCGAAATGGCATCATGGGTTTAGTTGTTGCGCCCGACGATACGCTCTGGTTCGCCGAGCAGTATGCCAACTACATCGGCCATTACTATCCTGCCACGGGCAAGTACCAGGTCTATGCCTTACCCACGCTCACAGTTCCCGATCCCAGCAATCCAGGGAAGACGCTAACCTTACCCAGTGCCCCTAACGATATCGCACTGGATGCCCACGGCAATCTGTGGTTCACCGAGCTCAATGCCGACGCTCTGGGGAAACTCGACCAACACACAGGCCAGATTCAGCAATACCCCATTTCTAGCGACAAAAGTGTGCAGAAGTTGAACCCGTATGGAGTAACCATTGATCCCCATGGCATGATCTGGTTTACCGAAGCCAGTGGCAGTCACATCGGTCGCCTTGACCCCGCAACGGGGAAATTCAGTTTTTTCACCATGTCAGGCCCGGTAAATCCTCTCATGGAGATTGCCAGTGACATCCATGGGACCATCTGGATCACCTCGTTCTCCGGGGGACTTCTTTTGAACCTCAATCCACAGACAGGAACGTTTACCCCCCATTATGCTCCGCATAGCGGGGATAAAACAGGCGGAATCTACGGCCTGGCGATTGGCCCTGCTGGCGAGGTGTGGATTACGCTTTCGGCGGAAAACGAGATCTCGCGCCTCGATCCCATCACAAAGCATTTTATCGTTTACAACATTCCTACCAGTGACAGCCTCCCGCTTGGAGTGGCGATGGCTGCCAATCATACCCTCTGGTTTACCGAGTCGGGTAAAGACAAAATCGGCATGCTCGCGCCCAATTAATCCACCTGCCTCATTTCATCGCTGCTGACAGTAGTAGAAGCGCTACAGGAGAGCGGAGTTGCATTACCGCGACGGATAAGAGACTTACCTGGATTACAAGTGCTTCTCAAACCACCCCGTGATATGCCGCAGACGCTCCAGGCGCAATGTTGGATGACCACCACGTGACAGCCCGTGGCTCTGTCCTTCGAAACGCACAAAGAGCACCTCGCGCCTCAAGTACTTCAAGGCTGCAAAGAGTTCCTCCGCCTGTTCTATGCTACAGCGCAGGTCCTTTTCGCTGTGGATGATCAGCAGGGGGGTATGCATGTTCTTGACATAAGTAATCGGAGACATGCGCATATATAGTTCCGGTTCATCCCACGGTGTCGTCTCCATATCATCATCGGCAAATTCCCAGCCTATATCGCTGCTGCCAAAGAAAGAGGAGCGGTTGACCACGCTGCGATCGGTCACCGCGGCTTTGAAGCGATCTGAATGCCCTATCAGCCAGTTGGTCATAAAACCGCCATAGCTGCCGCCTATGACGCCCAGGCGCTGTTCGTCAATATAGCCTTTTTCCAGCAGTGCATCCACACCGGCCAGGATATCATAGGAATCTTTCACTCCCCAGGCACCTCTTACCGCCAGGGCAAAATCACGACCGTAGCCCGTACTGCCGCGCGGATTGGTGTAGAGCACCACATAACCGCAGGCGGCCAGCAGCTGCATTTCATGGAAAAAGCCGTAGCCGTATTGAGAGTTGGGCCCGCCGTGAATCTCTACAATCATCGGATACTTTTTAGCCGGATCAAAATCAAGAGGCTTTAGAATCCAGCCATCTATTGGCCAGTCCTCAACACCCGTATACGGCATATACTCGGGAGTCGCTAACGCGACCTCTTCAAGCAGCGCGTCATTGAAGCCAGTAACGCGGCGCAACTCCCCTGGCGAGGATGTTGAGCAGACATAGATTTCAGCCAGGCGGGTTGGATCTTCTAGCAGCAGGGCCATCTTGCTCCTGGCCAGGTCAACACTAAAATCACGCACATAAACATTGCCCGGCGTAAGCGTGGGTGGTTGTTTCTCTGCCCCCTCACTCGTGATTGCGAAGACGCGTGTAGCTCCTCTATGCGTTACCAGTACATAGAGCGTCTTGCCATCTGGCGACCAGGCGGGAGGCGGCAGTATGTGATCATTGCTCATATCATCGTTCGTCGAATCGGCGCAACTGCCCTCGAACTCGCTCGTCAGGTTGCGAGGCACACCCTTTCCACCAGCGTCGATTGTGAATAGTTCGACATGATTGCCTGAGGCCAGTTTGGGAGACGCGAGGAAAGCAATGGTTTTCCCATTCGGCGACCAGGAAGGCGAAAAGCATGAACGAGTGCTATCCGTCAGGCATTGCAGTTCTCCCGTTTTCCCATTCTCAAGGGTCAATACATAGAGGTCAGAGCCGAAATAACGCCAGCGATCCCGGTCCTCCACACGATTGGAGGTGAAAGCGATACGCGTTCCGTCGGGAGACCACAACGGGTCACCATCATCCCAATCGCCATCTGTGAGTTGCTCTGGCTCCTCTGGCTCCCCGCCACTGGTGACATTTGCCAGGAAGAGGTGCCGGCGTCGCTCATAGATATAGCCCACCCCATCGAGCCGGTACCAGAGTCGATCAATCACCCGCGCTTTGGGCAACGGCGTACCTTCTTCAGTCTCTTCATCGGCTGGACCAACCTCGGCGCTAAAAAGTACATAGTTGCTGTCTGGCGACCAGGTGGGTTTGGTGGCGCCATGCTGCATGAAAGTGAGCTGGCGAGCCTCGCCGCCATCAGTTGGCATGAGCCATATCTGCGCTTTGCCCTTGCCCTGCTTCTTCAGCTCTTTTTCATTCTTGCCCAGGGGTTCCCCTACACGTTCGGAGACAAAGGCCAACCAGCGCCCATCTGGCGACCAGCTTGGACTGGATGTATTGCTTACCCCCATGGTGAAGCGCCTGGCTTTCCCCCCATCAGTGGAAACCGTCCAGATTGAGGAACGATACTCGTGCTTCTGGTCATCAATTGTTGTGACGACAAAAGCTATATGCCGTCCGTCCGGAGAGATACAGGGCTGGGAGAGGAACTTGATCTTGTAGAGGTCTTCAATAGTGATCGATCGTGGCATGTGTCAAGTACTCCAATTATTACGACTTCTTGAAACTCCTCGCAACTACAGCGAAGAAGGCGCATCATTCCCATAAGAAGCGTACTCCCCCCCAACCGGCAGCATAATGAAGAAGGTCGAACCCTGTCCTTCGGTTGAGCCAAACCAGAGGTGTCCCCCTTGCCGCTCAACCAGTTCACGACTCAGATAAAGTCCTAACCCTGTTCCCCCGATGCCCGAAGCCAGTGCGTTGTCTGCCCGTGCGAAGCGGCTAAAGATACGTGCCTGCTGGTCCTCCGGAATGCCGATGCCGTGATCCCGAATGCTCAGCACGGCTATCTCTGGATCGTCCTCTTTATGAATGCTGACATTG
>WNGE01001088.1_pt1 | contig 35683 bp, 26 predicted proteins | sample 5400651 | NCBI WGS metagenome assembly WNGE01 (sample SAMN13153370, study PRJNA577476) | soil metagenome | isolation source: 60 cm soil or saprolite under grassland replicate 2 | place: USA:California | collected 2016-06-15
GATTCCACCGGGAAGTTAATCATGGAATCCATCCTCGAGACTGAAGCAGCGACGATTCTTCAGTTTTTTGCCGGCTTACGCGGGACTTTGTATGTGACCTTCGAGGAAGGAACCTGGTCCGCCTGGCTCTACGATTTGCTCCATCCCCACGTCGACAAACTGGTGGTGTGCAATCCGCGGAAGAACGCACTGCTCAAGGACGGGAACAAGAGTGATCGGATCGATGCCCGCAAGCTGGCGGAGTTGTTACGCGGCAACCAACTCAAGCCGGTCTACCATGGCGAAACGGGCGTGCGGATGTTGCGGGAGCTATCCCGGAGTTATCTGAGCATCGTCAAAGACCTGTCGCGGGTCATGAATCGGCTGAAGGCGGTGTACCGCAGTTGGGCGATTCCCTGTGCCGGAAGAGACGTCTATTACACCCGGAATCGAGCCCAGTGGCTGGCAAAAATCCCGGAGGCCGGCGTGCGCCGTCGAGCCGAACGACTCTATGAGCAACTGGACATGTTGCGACACTTGCGTCAGCAAGCGCGACGGGAACTGTTAGTGGAAAGTCGGAAGCATGCCATCACCGCGAAGCTGCGACAGATTCCGTATCTCGGGCCGATTCGCTCGGCACTGGCGGTGGCCCTGATCCAGACTCCGCATCGTTTCCGGACCAAGCGACAACTCTGGGCTTACAGCGGGCTGGCTTTGGAGACCCACATCAGTGCGGAATATCGCTTGGTCGAAGGTCAAGTACGGCGTTCCAAGAAAGTGCTTTCCATTCGAGGACTGAACAAAGACCATAACCATGATCTGAAAGGTCTATTCAAAGGTGCGGCCACCATGGCGAGTGTGCGTCCTGGACCGTTCCAAGATTTCTACCAAACTGCTCTGGCAAAAGGGATAAAGCCGACCATGGCGCGTCTCACGCTAGCCCGCAAGATAGCCGCCATAACACTGACTCTGTGGAAGAAAGGAGAGAGCTTCGACGCAGAAAAACTAAAATCGCAAGCCGCTTGAGCGTCTCGGGTGAAGAGCCCTTCCATCTGCGGTGATTTTTTCTGGTGGTGGCCAGTCGGTTCTTGAGACGCTCGGGTTCGAGGGTGAGTATGACAATCGCCTGTAGACGGTGCCTAGCGCCCAGTCTCTGTGTAATCCCTATGCCCCCTCGGATAACCCGAAAAAGCCTCCGGCGGACAGCAAGAGCGACCGCATCGATGCGCGCAAGCTGGCGGAACTGTTGCGACTGAACCAACTCCACTCGGTGTACCACGAAGAGCATGGGGTGCGCACCTTAAAGGAGTTAGGTCGCAGCTATCTGACGATCACCCAGGATCTCACCCGAGTCATGAGTCGGATCAAAGCCCTGTATCGCAGCTGGGCCATTCCCTGTAGCGGGAGCACCGTCTATGCCCCGCGTCATCGCGCCGAATGGCTAGCCCAGATTGTAGAACCTGGAGTTCGAGTCCGGGCCGAACGGCTTTACCAGCAACTGGATCTGCTGCAGCCAGTGCGTCAACAAGCACGACAGGACCTATTGCGGGAGAGTCACCAGCATCAGGCCGTGAAGTTGTTGCGGCAGATTCCTGCGGTCGGTCCGATTCGTGCCGCCTTACTGGTGGCGTTGCTGCAGACTCCACACCGTTTCCGCACCAAACGCCAACTGTGGGCCTATAGTGGTTTCGCACTGGAGACTCATGACAGTGGCGAGTACCGCCTTGTGAGAGGAAAAGTGCGACGCAACCGGGAGCGGCTGACGGTGCTGGGTCTGAATGACAACCATAATCACGATCTCAAGAATCTCTTCAAAGGCGCAGCGATTTCCGCTAGCACTCGTCCTGGCCCTCTGTACGATTTCTATGTTGCCCTTCTAGAGAAAGGGATGCGACCGACGATGGCGCGTCTCACCTTGGCACGAAAGCTTGCCACCATCACTTTAACCATGTGGAAGAAAGGAGTGGATTTCGACGCCAAACAATTGAATCGGCAAGCCGCTTGAGCATCTCTGGTGAACAGACCTTTCCATCTCCGGTGATTCTCTCTGGTAGTGGTCGGTCGGGTTCTGGAGACGCTCGGTTCGAGGGTGAGTATCAGTCAATGAGTTCGGCCCCGTGTGCTTCGGCACCGAGTCACCCATTTCACGCTATGCCCCCTCGTATCACCAGAAATAGCGATAGGCCTCGAGCCTCGGATAGAACCATGGTGGACACGGAAGACACCAGGACTCGCCTGCCAAAGTTTCCAGTCTCGATTGACGTCGTCACCATCAGCAGATGAATCCCCCCAGAGACACAGAGATGGCCAACAAGCCAGAGCAAAACCTCTCGAGCGAACCGAGAGGCCTTGCAGACAGTGGGCTGGACGTCGAGACAAAAATCTTCTCGCCCTCCGGTCGAGGCGGAGCTTTTTTCTTGACACCCTTTTTATAGAACTTATTGACCGCGCTAAGGTGTCTCGCTCTGACTGCGGATGTTCGCTTTTGCCGCCGCCCCGAACGGGAGACGCTCTGTCTTAGCTCGTGTACAGGAAACTTCCGATTGCTCTGGCATTGGAATTGTGTCACACCATCGCACTGTCGTTTTGGGAGTTCGAGACTCTAATTCCAAGAAACAACGATGAGAAAAAGAGGCCGGTCACTTCCGTAGCTATTACGTCGAATAAGCCACCATCGATCCTGACGCGCTGATTCGATGTACAACAGCAGCGCATGGCAAGCGAGGGGGTTTTATGAGAACACGCTATGGGCGGACATTTTGTTTCGGGCCTTTGCTAGCGTCGATCACGTTCTTTCCGGGACTAAGTGCTCAGTCACCGAGTACGAGCACTTCGGCTTACGGTAATTGCCCTGCGCCGCCAACCGTAGGCGTGCAAATCTGCCAGCCCGTTAACTTCAACAACGCCGCTACGATTGCAGCTCCGTTCCAGGTCATCGCCTCCGGCACAGGCGCTGGCGGGCCAGTAAGACACATGGAGCTGTGGGTTGATTACGTAAAGATAAAACAGGCCTCGGGGAACGTGTTTGATGCTCCTATAAATCTGAACTCCGGTGATCACCGGCTCGTCGTGGTCGAGCTTGATACAGCAGGCGGCTATATGAAATCGGCGCCGGTCACGGTGACCGTTCAGGGCACGGGTGGTCAGCAGTGCCCACCGCCAACCAGCCCCGGCGTTAATGTCTGCGATCCATTGCCCAACAGTTGCCACACTTCGGGTTGGACAACGATTAGCGCCTCGGGCACCGGAGCCAGCGGATCGGTTCATCGAATGGAGTTGTGGTCCAGTGGAGTTAAGCTTGCCAACTTTCCTGGAAATTCGATTATCACAAACTTATATCTGCCGGACTTCAGCACCGTGACCATTGTTGAGGTGGATAGCGCGGGCAGGTTTATAAAGTCTCCGCGCATAACTCTTCAATCGTGTTAAGGGCGCTTTTCGATGCTTGTTGGCGCTTGCGTTTCCACCAGTCGATTGTTTTCGTTTTTGAATTCCTCATAACTGTCGTTATCAGGCGTGGGTGTTGTGCCCGTGTTTCGGCGACGGACAGTGACCGTCGTGACATCGTTCGGTCATATCGTCGACCGCAATGGCTGCTCCGGCGCAAGTTAATAGGGCCGGTCGATTGGAATTCACCAGAGATCACGCAGTGCTTAACAAGCCTTTAGCATGGTGCAACGGCGCAGCCGGGAACCTTTCTGTTTCTCGAGAGGTGTGGCGGGAGCGACGGGATGGCGCAAGCGGCCGCGGCGCTCCACCAGACCGTGGCGATCCAGCACCGCATGGATGGTGCTTTTCGCAGGGATGAGGATGCCGGAGAACCTCCGGAGTAGGCGCTCTCGGATCTTACGGGCGCCCCAGCTGGCGTGCTCGCGCTTCACGTTCAGGATGTAGTTCTCCACCTGAAAGGGAAGTTTGTTGGCATACCGAAAGGGACGTCGGCTCCTATCGGTCAGTCCTTGCACCCGCATTCCTGGTAGCGATCGAAGATCTTGTAGCCGGTTTTGCGGGAGATTCCGAACTCCCTGCACAGTTCCGCCATTGGCTCGCCGGCTAGCCGGCGAGCCACAAACTGTAGCCTTTCATCCATCACCGAACACTCCTTCCACGGCATCACTTCCTCCCCAAAAAGGGGAAAAGTGTAACCTATGTGTCCGGTACGATCTGTTACCTATGTCTCGGGTCGCTCTTGGTCATTTCTTCGAAAAACTTGAAGATTCGCCGACACCGACGAGGTCCAATTGGCTCGCGCCGTGGAACTCTTCACTACGAGATAGACCTTCGGAGTCGCCAAGGTCTTTTAGAGAGGTGTTTCAAAAATGAGATTTGTTTCCTGAGCAGGAGGGGAAGAATTCTCAGGAAGGATTGGCTGGGCTGGTCGGTTGAGGTTCGTACAACGGGCGATGAGGCGCAGGCTTTTGCTTCCATTGCCACGCACTTTGCACGATCTTTCGCAGATCTGAGTTGCGCGGCTTCCAATTCAACTCGCGCGTGAGTTTCCCCGGACTTGCGCAAAGCACAGCCGGGTCTCCCGCACGCCGTGGCATGTGGCGCACCGGTATCTTCTTGCCGGTGATCTCTTCTGTTACCTGAACGACCTCGCGGACGGAATGTCCCTGGCCACTTCCGATGTTGTAGACAGTGATGCCAGCTCTATTCCGGAGCTCCAGTGCAGAGACGTGCGCATGGGCGATGTCCGAGACGTGCACGTAATCCCGAATACAGGTCCGATCAGGCGTGGGATAGTCGTCACCATAAATTTCGAAGTGAGGCCGCTCTCCGGCAGCAGTTTGCAGCAGCAAAGGAATAATGTGTGTCTCGGGCTGATGATCTTCTCCGGCGTCCTCAGTCGCGCCAGAGGCATTGAAATATCGAAACGCAACTGCAGTCCACCCGTAGGCGTTTGCATACCAATGCAGGACTCGCTCGAACATTAGTTTGGTTTCGCCATACGAGTTAATCGGCTGCTTCGGATGTTCCTCTTTGATCGGTGCCGATACAGGAGAACCATAAACTGCCGCCGAAGACGAAAACACAAATCGGTTCACCGAAAATTCCCGCAGAATCTCCAGCATCGCTATGCCAGAAGCCACGTTGGAGTCAAAGAATACACCCGGATTCGACACCGACTCAGGAATCAGCGCCTTTGCGGCGAAATGAAACACAGCATCAATCTTGGTTCGCTTCAGCAAACTTCTCAACGCCGGGCGATCACCAAAATCCATGCAGTGGAAAGTCGCTCCTTCAGGAATCGCATCTGCATGCCCAGTCGAGAGGTCGTCAACGACGACTACCTCATGCCCTTTTTCCAGCAACTCCCTGCAGCAGATCGAACCCACATAGCCGGCTCCCCCCGTCACCAGAATATTTGCCATTCAGTACGCCCCTTTGCCGCGTATCACTCGGAGCGGCGTCATCGCGAGAAGTTTGAGGTCCATTCCGGGACTGCGTTTCTCGATATATTCCATGTCCATGCGCACTCGCTCCGAGTAAGAGACCTCCTGACGGCCGTACACCTGCCAGTACCCGGTCAGGCCCGGTTTCACCGTGAGCAACAACTTCCGGTGCTCGCCATATTTCTCCAGTTCCGGAGCAGTAATGATCCTCGGCCCGACCAAGCTCATCTGGCCAGCCAATACGTTGAATAGTTGTGGGAGTTCGTCCAGGCTGAACTTTCTCAGAAATGCCCCGAACCTGGTCACGCGAGGATCTGACTTCAGCTTGAAATTTTGCCAAAACGCATTTCGCATTGTTTCATCGCTTTCCAGCAGGCGGTCCGCATCACGGCTCATAGTACGAAATTTGAACGCGTCAAATTCTCCTGACGGGCCAACAACCCGCCTGCGATGGATCAGCGGCCTGCCATCGAACATAAGCACCAGCGCGCCAACCACTAGGAATATGGGAGCCAGCAGCGCGATTAGAAAAAGCGAACCAATCAGGTCTGTCGCTCTCTTCAGATTTTCGTGCAGTATGTTCTTGGCATGGAGGGACTGCCGAGTGGACAAATCAATCGAACTTCCTCGAAGAACTCCCATTATGCTGACCTACGCGGCCACGGTTTCGTGCCCCACGCGCGGCAGAGGTAAAGTCCCACTCATGCGGCTTTCTCACTGGATCCGTTACGGCTGCCAATTTTTGTCCAAAACCTACGCAGGATCGGGTGATGCATAGATTCGCTTGCTTTTAATTCCGCCCAAATTTCAGTCGCAAGTTCCTTTTCAGGAGATTCGTTCTGCTTCCACGTTGCCGATCCAATCACAAATGCAGCACCAAACACCAAAGAGAGCATGGTGCCCAGAACCGTGATGATGATGCGCGGAGGAAATGATGTTTTCTCAGGAAGTAGCGCGGGATCGAGCACGTTCACGGTCGGAATCTCTTTTGCTTCCTGAATTTTCGCGAATTCATATTCCTGGGTAAGAAGTTCATACACCGTTTCCTGAATTCTTGACCCCCGATACAGGTTAGCCCAGCGGACGCCAACAAGCGGGAGCCTTCTGATGCTGGGAAAATCCCCAACGATCTGTGATTCCTCGGATGCGGGATCACTCTTGTTGCCGCTCATATTTTCAATTTGGCGTTTGATTCCGGCGATGCGTGCTGCGACAGTTCGCACACGAATGTTGTTATCGGTGTAGATCTGCTTCAGACCTTCAAGTTCTGATTGAGCGGCGACGAGCTGGCCTTGGAGAGCGGCTTCGGCTTCCACCATCGCCTTGGTTTGGGACGGCACGTCGAACGTACCGTGTTTGCTTGCGAACTCGCTGAACTCCTTCGCAGCGCTATCCAAGTCCTGTTTTGCCGTCTGCAATCTCTGTTCGATGAACATGCGCTCACGACGCGCCGAGGAGGTTGAGACTTGTGCCACCATCCGGTTGAGTTCGTCAATATATGCCTGCGTTAGCTGCTGTGCGCGTTTGCGGTCGTGATCAGTCACTGCAATGGTAATTACGCCACTTTTGCGGTCTTCCTTAAGCTGGGTTCGGTTGGCGAGGTCCTTGCGCGCATCTTCCCAGTAGCGGTCGCCGTAAACTTTGCGCAAATCAAAGTCCTTGATCAACTTGTCCTGGACAGTCGGCCCTTCGATCATGTCCATAAAGAGCGCACCTGAAGTTTTTAAACCAAGGAGATCTCCAGCCATGTTCGCCAAGCTGCCACCCAGGGGTCCTCCCAAAGATCCAACGCCTCCAGAGCCGGAGTTCCCTCCTCGTCCCGCAAACGCTGCCAGCATGGCAAGGCCGGATCCAGACTGCTGGTCCGGAGGCATAAGCCGCGCTGCGGACCGATACCGCGAGGGGAGAAGAAGGGCGACGGCTAATGCCAATAAGAAACCGTACACGGCAACTCGCCATAGAAAGCGCCGCTCGGCCCAAAGAAGCATGGCCCATGCAACGCGTCTTGGCGGGGAAAAACTGGGGTTGCGCCATTCACTTGCGGCCCGTTCTTTTTCTGCCGGAGATCGAGTCCAGACCACGGATTCAGGATCTTGGTTTTTCAAATTGGGCCTCTGCTAAACACTTTTTTTCTTTTCGATCCCACCGGCCACTGAAAGCACACAAGCTTCGCCTTCCCTCACAACAAGTTATTTGGAAAAATCCAATCTTTCGTGATCGGTAGGGATCGACTCGTCCACCGGACACAATGCGTCGGGCAAGACGAAAGCTACCGACGACACACTAGTATTTAAGAATTTATAGATGGCCGTCTTCTGTGCGGAAGTTGTCCGTGTTACTGGCGTGAAGAGCTCGTTTTAACCTTGGACAGATCGGAAGCGGCAAAGCCGCTAGTGACCTCAGGCCACGTTGACGGTAGGACTCGAGCGACCCGCATCGGCCATAAAATCGGCCATGGCTGCGCTGTAGGAATTCGACAAAGCCCTTATAGATGCGGCCCAATCGTGTTGTTGCTCGACATAAGCTCTTCCCGCGTCGATCAACTTTTCCCTGAGGGTCACATTATCGAGAAGCAATTCGATAGCGGATGCGAACTGTTCGGGCCCATCGGCAACCAGAAGGTGCCTTCCCGGCTCTATTTGCAGCCCCTCGCGGCAAACCGGCGTGGCAACCAATGGCACGCCTAAAGCCATGGCCTCGAGTATTTTGTTTTGAATCCCGGCGCGGATACGAATCGGGCATAGAGCTACCCAAGCACGGCCGAGATAGGGCCTCACGTCCGGTACCGAGGCGATTACCCGGATATTGTTTTTTGCATCCAGTTTCCGCACGCTCCGCGGAGGCCTGCTGCCCACGAGATCGAGCCGCAATTCCGGCCTGCGCGCCCTCAATAGTGGCCACACCGAGCGACAGAAGTGCAGCGCGGCATCCTGGTTGGGAAAGTAATCGAGTTTGGCGCAGAAGACCAGCACGTTCTTTTGTGCTTCGAACTGTCGGAATCCAAAATGCTCCAGGTCAACACCGTTGGGAATCACGTCGATTTTTTCTCGCAAACCGGCCGGGATTGGAAAGGCCTGCTGATCCACCGCTGACGAGATAGCCACTCGGTTGAATCGGCGCGAGGCTTTTGCCTCGGAAAGCGCGAACTTTCTTGATTCCAACCAGGAAAACAGCTTTACGAAAGGGTTTTTTGTTACCGCACTCCGCCTCGATTCGAGCATAGAGAGGCAATCGACGGCATCGAACACCACTGGCACCTTTCCTAAGATAGGTTCGACCATAGAAAGCAATTTCAAATGCTCGGCATGAATCAGATCCACTTCGTTGGCTTCGATCCGCGTTTTTACGCGATCGCGCAGATGTGGGGAATAAAAGTAGGCGCACCGCAAGGAATCGGCCGAGAACAAAGCGCGGAGGCAATTTCCAAGCGACCTCCATCGGGACAGGCGAATGACTTCCAGGCTTTGGCAGTGTTGCCGCAATTGGGAAACGAAATGGTCGTCTGACTCATTCGTCGCTAAGCACACGACCGAGACCTGGTGCGTTTTCGAGAGACCGCGGATGAAATACAGCGGACGCGGCCGAATAAATGAGGGGACATTGGGGACAACGAAGAGGATTCTCATGGCGAAGGCAACCTTACGACGAACGGTTCGAGTGCGACAGGCATCCTTCTTCTAATTGTCGATCGTCATCGCCCTTTGACTTAAGTTCGATGCGGCCAGCAAAACCCCAAGGAATACCCAGGGATAGACGATCACAGTCATTACATGCATTCCTCCTCCGGCGGCGGCGGTGGCAAAGAAAGCCTCCTGAAAGAAGCACTCCGCAATCCAAACCAGCAAAAAGGCGGAGCCTGCCACCTTCACCCAGTCATGGGAATCGCCACCGGGTTCCCCAAGAAAACGCAATTGCCTGCGAAGCTTGAACAACGCGAGCACCAACCACAGCAACAGTACCAGTCCCACAAGACCAGTTTCTGCCCCCATCGTCAGGAACTGGTTGTGGGCGATCCCTCCGGCCGCTTTCCCTTCATAACTCCGATCAAAAAACTGATAATTGCCTGCTCCTACGCCCAACAGAGGATGCGTTGTAAACAGCTGCAACGCCGTCGCGTAATAGTAGATTCTCTCGAAGCCGTATACGTCGTCGGGGTTGTAGAAGCTGGAGACGAGCCCGATCACGCCGGAAAACACGATAACGACCGAGACGACGATGACGATCAACAGGCCAAACACCGGATTGACACGCGAGCGAAACCAGGCAGCCGATACCAGCAGTAGCCCGCAAAAACCCAGCAACCAGGTCTCACGCGAGAAGGTAAGCACCAGACCCACGAGACACAAAGCGAATAGCACACACATAAACCAGTAGCGGGAAACCGACCGACGCCCGAACAACACTCCGGCATAGAGAAAAGGAAGACACAGGGCGGTGAGCGGTTCCATTGAGGAATCCCAGGGTTGTTCCCAGTAGGCACGCGTGACGCCGAGGATGGCGTACGAACCGCCGAAACCAAAGATCAGACCTCCGGCCGTCAGCAGGGTGCCTATAGCTACCACCACCGCTACGATCATCACGACGGTTTCCACGTCCTTCCAGCGCTTGATCGCGGCCGCGACCGCAAAAGGTATGCACAAGGTAGCGGCCAGCAACACCAGTTGAGAGATCTGTGCAGTGGCCCAGGATACGTCCGAGTGCGGATAGGCGTAAGTCACCTCAGGGTCAGGATGGAGACGCGACAGTAACATTGAAATGGGCGCCACCAGAGCTAGCCCCACTAAAGGTCTGTTGAGGACAGTTGTGGGGAAAAGGCTCTTAGGCGACGATGACGTATTTCTGGACAGCCACGCCAAAAGAAAGATGCCGATGGCCACGTTGCCTGGGTAGAGGCGCGCCAACGCTCCTGTCTCGAACGGAGAATAATTCAGCAGCCCACAAGTGAAGGTCACCACTGCAAGACCGCTCACGGGACTCCTGAACTGGGCGAGCACCGCCAGCACTCCGGCCGCGCCCAGCCACACCAGGGGAAATTGAACGAACAGAAGATCCACCGTGACAGCAACGGCAGCAATCAGGACGCAGATCTTCCACGACCAACCCTGCGGTATTACCGAAGAATTCTCGAGAGTATGCACGATGACTTAGTGTTGTTGGACTGCCGGCCGGAAAGGCTAGTCAGCAAATCAGCTTATAGCGATGTATGACTTCGTCATCCCCAGGAAGCGTTCCCGCCGTATGGTGCAACCAGGGAACAGTTGCTGCATTTCGGCGTAATTCAGCAAGCGGAGATGGGTCTGAAAATCCCTCACTTGCTCTCGCGAAGGCTTCCACCGTACTCCATAGTAGGTGCAATGGCGCACGAACCAATACCGCTTGAGCAAGAAACCGAACCACACGACGAAGGGTGTGAAATAGTGTGGCTCGAAGAAGAACCTGCGTGCCGGCGTCTGGCAGTATACCCGCTTACCCACGCGCCGTAGTTCCCGAGCGAATGCCTGCTGATCTCCCCAACTGCCAACGTGCTCGATCGTTGAATTGGAAAAAGCCAGGTCAAAGGACTTATCCGGGAAGAAGGTTTTGCGTGCATCGCCCTTCATGGCCACAAAGCCCTCTGGAGCTTGTTGTTCGTCGATATTGAGCAGCACTACATTGCGCCAGCCAACGCTCAACCAGATGTCGGGCGTTCCCCCGAAATCGATGGTGCTCTCGATCCCGGAAAGGAACCGATCAAAACCGCTGAACCTCCGGCGACGAAAGTAGCCCGCCAAGGTCCAAAGCAAACGGTCGGCCCAAGTATCGGCCTTGGATGGCGCAGCATTCAGCAGAAAAGGTACGTTGCGGTCCGACATATTTATCCAACCTTGACGGACTGACGCGAAAGCAGCGCGTCCATAAACTCATTGAAGTGCTCGCGATAGTTTCGATATCGGAGGGCACGCACGCCATAGGTGAGAAACCGAACCAACCTGACAATGGATCTCCCAAAGCGCGAGAGCCGTACATAGTTGGAAAAGAAATATTCTTCGCTCTTGGCGTTCTCGATATATCTTTTCGCTCGTAGGTTAGACGCCGAAGCGCTTCCTTTGTGCCAAATCGTCGCCTGGGGAACAAAATAGACCCACAAACCTACACTCCTCACCTTTTCCGCCATGATAAGTTCCTCGTAATCCAAGAAAGTGCTCTCGTCAAAAAGGCCGGCTTCTTCGAAGGTTGCCGCTCGAAAGAAAAGAGCGCATCCGGAGAGGACCTGCGCCACTGAGGGCTGTCTTCCGGTGCAGTAAAAGATCCCGCGTACGATGGGAATACGCACAGTAAGTCGCCGCAGGGGAGTAAACGTGCAAAGTAACGTCAGCAAGTCCAGCTTTCTGCGTATCGGCCACTCTCTCTGAGGATGGCGACGATCTATCCGGGGGCCCATCAGAGCGGCTTCAGGATGCTTTTCGGCGAATTCAACGAACTCGGACACAGTATTGGGGAACACAATCGTGTCATTATTCAAAACGAACACATAGTCTGCCCCGTTCTTGAGCGAGGCACGTATTCCTATGTTGTTGCCCGCTGCAAAACCCAGGTTCTTTTCGGTTTGAAGGATCGAAACTTCGGGACAGGCCTCTTTGAGTCGCTCAACGGAATCGTCTGATGAACCGTTGTCGACGATGACCGCGTGCCAGTTTTGATATTCCATGCAGCGCAGTGAGCCTACGCATTTCAGCGTGTCTTGCCATCCATTCCAGTTCAAAAGCACGATATATACCGAAGGCTGATTGCCCTCTGATTGAGCGGAGGGCAAACCGGACGCTTGTGGCTGGTGATCAGTGGGTCCTGGAGAGGCAGCCGTAGTGTAGTTGTTCATCGAGTGATTAATACCGCGAGAGTTCAGAACGCAATCAATCAGGTCGGAAGCGTACGCCCAAACTGGCACGGCGTCCGTCACAAAAACCTTGGACCATTTTTTTCAAGCAGTCCAGCTTCTCCGAACCAAATAGGAGCACGCCGACCGCTTGACGGGCGAGATGCCGCAGAACAAATCCTTTCGCGGGCACGCTCGGATAAAGCCACCAGACGGAATAGGCAAGATTGCGGCTCTTGTAATATTCGCGGAATGGACGATGCTCCGACCAAAGCCAGCACCGGCCGAGGAAACGCACTTTGTGAGCCTTACCGATTTCGTGAAACAGCTTGGCCCGCGTGACCACCGCGATCTTGTAGCCGTGCGATCGGGCGCGAAGACAATATTCGTAATCGACGAAGTCGATGAAGAAGTCGGATCGCGGCAAGCCGATCGTCGCCACCACTTCTCGTCGCACCATCGATCCCGAAGTAATGACCAAATCACTAAAGCATACTGGGTGAGCAAGGAGTTCGGCCGGCGGTTTGACGAATCCATTGCGCCAAAGCCAGGGACTAGACGAAGTCTCCATGTTTTGGTCCACAGCCAACGCGGCTAGGATGCCAACCTCGCTCGCTTCGTCTCCGAGCCGCTGGGTCTCCTGCAGCATTAGCTCAAGCGCACCTGGAGCAGGGACGCTGTCCTGGTCGAACATCCAGATCCAATCGTGTCTCTTCTCCAGTGCGGCATACGCCAACCCAGCCGCCAAAGCCCCACCCGCACCCAGGTTTTCCGCCATGCTAAGCACGGTTACATGTGGATAATTCGCGGCGAGCAAGGAACGGGTCTCGTCAGCGGAAGCATTGTCCACCACAATAATTTCCTGGAGCTGCCGTTTTTGCCGGAGGAGCGCGTCAAGGTGCCGCGCCAGGACATCCGCCGCGTTATAAGCGGTTGTTACGCTCGCTACCGAGGAACGCATGTCGAGTGGCAATACCTCTCCTGGTCCGTACTACTTGCTGGCGTGCAGAACGCATTCCTCGCCGGAGTCCGGATCACGAAGTCGAGCCGCCAGTGCTGCGACGTGCAGTGCCGCCTGCCGAACGCCTCTCCTGATGACCGCCCACGTATCCTGCGCCTCTCCCCACTGAATCCGAAGGCTACCACCCAAGATCCAATGGGAACGAGCCGCTGTAGTCCAAACCCGCACACTTCGGAAATCGCAGTTCAGACCAAGCTGTGCAAGTGTGCGCCGCGAGTACAAGAGTAGGTGTCGTGGCGGGTCTAGCCCATACCAGCGCGCACCAAACCGCGAATGGCCCCATCCGCGGGCGTTCGGTGTAATGGAGACCAGAGAGCCACCTGCCTTCAAAATCCTCTTGCACTCTAGAAGGAGGCCCGCAGGGTCGTGCACATGTTCCAACACGTGACTCATCACCACGGCGTCAAACTCGTCATCCGGAAATCTCGCCTGATCGAGAGCCCCTAAAAAAACGGGGACCCCGAAGTTTCTTCGAGCGTGTGCGGCAGCCCTTTCGTCGACCTCCTGTCCTTGGACACGCCATCCGAGCGCACGCAATTGTGCCAGCCTTTGTCCATTTCCGCACCCCACTTCCAGAACACACCCGGGGCCCCTATCACCTAGACACATGAGGTCTAATTTGCGATGCTCCCAATAGACGGGAGTTAAGCGCCAGCAGAAATCATACAAGCAGGCGAGTGCCGCCTTGACTCTCTTGATAAGAGGCTCACGCGATGTAATGTGTTCGTTAGGTTCAGGCTCGTGTGTGTAATAACGTTCATAAGCTTTGGCGATGTCCGACTCAATCGGCATTGGGTCGAGCCATACCAGACCACAAGACGGATTCGGACATCGTTTTAGATTCCAGCTTCCCGGAGCGTCGAACAGTCGGTCTGTGAGACCCTCATAGAGCAACGTTCCTGCAGCTTTGCACAGATAGCAGTTAGGGCAAGAACGCGATCTAATTTCGTCAGTAGACAAACGGGGCTTGCCTAACCCAATGCCTGTAACGCTCATACTCATCACCGGAATCCCCGAGCCATGCCTCGCTCTTCGGGAGTGAATACGGCAAACCAAGTCGCCAGCACAAATGCGACGATCGTCAGCAGCAGGAAAATGCCTTTGAAGATGGGATCTTTCACCTGAGCGGCCAGCGTGAGGACAACTAACGACGATATTAGAGCGACACTTGTCCGCGGGCGAAAGGGCGTGCCACCTGGCAAGAATCGCTTCGACATGGCAAACAAGGCCACGGCATCGATCGAGACCCGGACAGTCCAAGCGATCGCTGCTCCCTCAATGCCGTGCCTCCTAGTCAGCCACCAAAGTGCAAACAAGTATCCGGGCAGTTCAGTCAAATGAAGCTTGGCAGTAAGATCAGGCCTCCCGACGCCTTGTACAAGCGCAAAGGGGGCCTGCGCCAGACAGCTGATGAACACACCTGCTGCCAACCACTGCAGAACACGCGTGCTATGTTCGGCGAAATCCGGCCCAAGCCACAACCTGAGGCCACTGTTCCCCAGGACGATCACGGAAACAGTAACCGGGAACAAGCAGAACAGCAGGACTTTGACGCTGCGTTCGTACAAAACCCCCGTGCGAGCGCGATCTTGCATAAAGGTCATGCTAAAAGCCGGGAACATCACCCCCAGCAGAGCTGCCGGAACCAGCCAGAGCTTCGTGATCACATCGAATGGGGTGGCATAATAGGCCACGGCCGCGACAGAGACCACGGCAGCAATCACGAAGCGGTCCAGCGTAACCATGAGCGGGCCGATAATGTTGCTGACAGTCATCCATCCTCCGAATTGAAGCAGGGGGCGGACGGCCTGGCTACGCCAGGCAATGGCGTGCCGCAGCTCGGGTAGGATTTTTCCGCAGTAGAAAAGGTGAGCGAACCATGTAACTAGGCGCCCACCGGCAAGTGTCGCCACGACCGGAACCAAACTGTGGGAAAAGGGCAAAACCAGCAAGGGAGCGGCGAAGTTAAACACCGCTATGGGGAGCCGTAAGGCGCTGGTCACAGCAAATTGCTGGTGTGCTTCCAGCAGTCCGCGGAGTCCGGCCGTGCTGATGACCATCGGGATTGAGAACGCCAAGAAGTACAACGACCGGGTCGTCTCCCGTTGAAGACCGACTGGTACGTGCAACACACGATGCGTTAACCACCCCGACAGCACGAGCAACACCACCGTAGCGCAGAGTCCCAGAAACAACATCATCAGCTGGGATGTCCAGACCAGGCCGGGAACATCTTGCTGCTCGTCGGATCCCAGTCTGGTGGCAACCAATTGGGTGAGAGCCCGACCCAAGCCAAAGTCAAAGACCGTCGCGTAACCAATCAGCGCCCACACTAGAGTCAGAATGCCGAAACGGCTCGTACCCAATGCTTTGACTATCGGTGGGATGCAGAAAAAAGCGACCAACAATGGAGCAAGATTCCCGCCCAGGTTCCAAAGTGTGTTCCGGGCTAAACGTCTTCCGCCGGTCAAGCGCAGGACTTCGGAACTCACCGTTTGAAGTTCCTTCGAACCCAGCCGTCAAGCTTGCCTCTCCTTTGGCTTTGGGCGGTATGTTCGACTGATACTTCCACGGCGCTCTTCCGTAGGAATTTGCCGGGCTAGTCATTTGTTAGCACTATGAGGTCGATGGCCAGCGGCGCCTTGGCCAGCGCAACACAGCGTCGTTCGATGAACATCCGCTCCCGACAAGCGGATGAAGTTGAGATCTGCGAAACCACTCGATTCAATATCGATATCAGCTTGGGTCATCAGCTGAGAACGTTTGGGATCGTGGTCAGTGACGGCGGTCTTTCTTTGAGCTCAGTTCTCATGGCGAGGTCTTTGTGCGCGTCATCCCAATAGCGGTCGCCGCTCGGCCTAGCAAACGGCACTCGCCGCAACACACCAAACCCAATCTCGCTGTCGTTCTCGATCTCTGTAAGCAAAGCTTCGCCCCCTCACTTACATGGGCTATGTGAGAGAACCCGTTCGAAGCGGTGACGTGTCCCGATACAACGGTTCGAGAGCAGAAGAAACCCTTCGGAAGACTGGAAACCTTTTGATGGCCTCGTTCGGTGAACAAGTTGTCCGTGGTTGCTGACCAGAGCAGATCGCGTGTTTGATTCGTAGATGCATTCTTGGAATGGACACCTGCAAAGAGGCTGTATCGACTCCTGTATCGAACGCATCTATGGCGCCAACGGAGGGAATCGAATGGAAAGAGACGTTCGAAGCATTCTGTCCGAGTGACGGGCCATTCGCAAGCTGGTCTGTCCACGGCCGCCGGTGCTTGTAACTACCAGGACACACGAACGGCTGATGTATCGAGTTCTATTTCTAAAGTCTTTTTGCTTTGATCGACACCGTACGTCGGCTCCCCGTCACTGGTCCAGTGGTCACCCGTCCAGTGAACGTTTTCCAAGCGAATATTCTTCATTTCGGGCCACTCAAATGCAGGATCGTTGAAAGAAACTCTGGCGCGATCACCCACGAGCAAGAAGTCGCGGCCAGACAAGTGCACTACAATTGCCTTGGCGTCATTCTCTCCGGTGACGGTTACCATTGAGCCGTTAACATCTTCTGTCTGTGAAAATCTCTGCCCGGGTGCGCCGGACATGAATACCTTCAGCTTGTCAGTTCCAGCGTAGTAGGAAATCTGCGGAAGCGCCTTCGCAAGCGACTTATAAGTGTCTCGCAGCGCGAATGCACCGTTGGCCAGCGTACCGTCATTCAACACATAGGGTTGATTAGATTCGGGGTAGGAAACCGTCAGCGCCCATGGAGCGTAGATCGGCGCCCCGAACTCGCCGATTGCAATGTACGCAAGACGCGACGTTACAGGGCTCACGCCGCTGTTGATTTCGGTTATTGCTGGCAGATTCCGGCCCACCCGGTAACGGCGAAGCGGCTCCCTGAGCTCATCGACGGTCGCTTGCGACTCACGGCCACAACTCTTGTCAGGCCGCCAGTCCCCGCAGAAATAGGAGTTGACGCCAATGAAGGAAATGTTCGGGCAATTCTTCAGATAGGTTTCAACGTCTTCGCCAGGCGCTCCACCAACCATCCACTCGGCAACTTTCCCCCCGACATAATTGTGAAAGAAGGGCAGCGGATAAACTTCTGCGCCGGCGTCGGTGATGCGTCGAATCCAGTTGTAACTTAGGTCCCAAGCGGTGAATTTCAGATCATCGGTAAATCCGACGTCGGCGAATCGTTTGTTGGCTGCTGCCGAGTGATCGCGCCACAGCTTGCGATTCTGACGGTCCGCGCCGAACATCGCGATCTCGTTCTCTACCTGAATCATGACGATTGTGTGCGTCTGGCTATCCACTTCCTTGATGTGCTGCATGAAGGCCCGAAAGGCTCTAACCTCGCGTTCAACAATCAGTTCGTAGTCGTATGACACTGCGTTGTGATGAACTACCCCATCGGCGTCCACAGCGCGAGGATAGGTCTTCTCATCCTCCACGACATACATTGGGGCGTAGAGTTCGCCGGTCAGGTTCCCATAGATCGTGCCATCGCCGCTGGCGTAGTGCCCGAACCAGTTCAGCACAAGTTTGAGATGATGCTTCTCCGCCATGCCCTTGGCGTGGTCCACATAGGAGAAGTCATAGACTCCCTTCTTAGGTTCGACCATCGACCATTTGACTGGAACTTTCAGAGAATTCAGGCCGATTTTTTCCGCCGCAGGATAGAGATTGTCGTACGCACTTTCGGTTTCCTTATATCGTCCGTAGATCAAGTCCCACCAAGGGATTTCGACGGCAAGTGCGGTGAATGGCCTTCCATCAACATAGAGAATCTTGCGCCCGTTCACTGCTTCGAAGTGCGGCATCAGATTCTGGCTCACGGGGACTTGCCAGACGTCAGCCGTATCGGTGAGAGGGGAACGAAGCTGTGCGTCCAAGCGGATGCCAGAGAAGATCAAGAACGGCAACACGCACCAGCATGATTTGCGAAGCCCCGCTCGTCGAGTGTTCATTATCCGCATGAGTAGAGTTGTTCATTGCTCGGCTACAATGGCCAAGTCCCAAGGCTTCAGCTTGAGTGTCTGCCCATCGCGCACCGAAGTGTCGGTCAGCAGGTCCGATCCGTTGCCATACGGATAGGGAAACGACTGCTCTTCCCCGGAGTAGTTCAGGTAATAATGCAGTAATTTTCCCTGCGGATTGCGTCCATGTCGAACCTTGACCGTCGCCGGAAGGGTTTGGTCCGGCCCAGTCAACCCAGCATGCTTCAGAACCTCGCGAACGATCTCACACTGCAATCGGTCCGAGACCAGGGTTCCCTCATAAGTCAAGACGCCATTTCCGTATTGGTTACGTGTGATCGCCGGAAATTTCCAGTATGGGTCGTCAAACGAAGCGATCACCTCGGCCGTATCCGGGATGAGAAATTCCTCCCACATGGCGCCCTTGTTTTGCTCGCCTACTCCGTAGGGATCGGGCGTGAGCCGCTCGGGCTCAGGAAGATTGGTGAATTCCTGGTAATGAAATCCGGCTGCACGGCTAAGCGGCCCTGGCGCCATGACCTCCCGCACCGTTGAATATTCATTTGTGAAACCGCTCTTGAAGGCCATCACCACCTGACCGCCATTTTTCACGTAATCAGAAATCTGCTGCAGGACCCCATCAGACGCACTGTACAAGGGGGGCACCAGCAACACCTTGTAGCGTGACAGGCTTGCGTCCCCAGCCGCGACGAAGTCGGGTTCGACATTCAGCTCATAGAGCGCACCATACATCTGCTGAAGTACGGTCATGTAGTCTGCGTGATCGCTGTATGGCATGTAGCTCAGGGCGTTGGCCGAGTCCGCACTGAAGAGGATGGCGACCTGATTGTCTTTCTTAAGATTCACCAGTTGCGGCCCCAATTTCTTCAACTCCTCTGCCACGCGCGACACTTCGGCGTAGGTTCGATTCGGTTGCAGATCATGCGAAAGCACGCCTTTCCAGTAAGTTTCCTGCCCATAGTGCAATGAGTGCCAGTGCCAGTGCTCGACCATGTTTGAGCCCGCGGCCAGATGCGTGTACACAACCTGCCGAAGCTGGCCGGGGTATTGCGGATATAGCGTGCGCGAGTCCCAGCTAGTTGTCTGGGCGTTGGTTTCCGTTACCAAAAAGTTCGTATTTCTTAGGGAGCGGGCAACATCATCTGAGAGCCAGATCGAGCGTCCGTTGAGCCGCTTCTGTGTCTCGAAATAGGGATTGACGGCGGCTATGTCGAGATTACGCGCAATCGCCCATTGATCAAGGTTGGTGTGCACGCCGCCGCTGAAGTCCTGGGTAACGAACTGGTCCGGTCGCTTGTACTCATTGACGATCTTTGCCTGCCATGCCAGATAGTCGGTCACGATGTCGTGCTGAAAGTTTTCCCACTCCAGCTTGTATCCAGGATTGAGAATCCCATCTCGTGACGGAAGGTCTTCCCATTTGTCCACCAACTGCCCCCAGTACACAAAGCCCCAGGCCTTGTTCATGGCGTCTGGGGTTTTGAATTTCCTCTTCAAACGCTCTAGAAACGCAGTTTTTGAATATGCGGTACTAACCCCGGTGGGAGAGGTCTCGTTATCGATTTGATATCCAATCACTGCCGGATGACTTTTGAAATGGCTGACGATCTCGCGAATGACCCTCTCCGCGTATTTCCGAAAATATGGATTGAGGAAGTCGTAATTCTGCCGCAGGCCATAGTAACCAGGCGTCTTCAACGGAGGGTAACTAGGCGAATATGGATCCGACAGCGGCGGCGCGGTTCCCGCATGGCCCACCAGAATGTCAGGATGCGCTTGGTAAAGCCAAGTGGGAATTGAGTACGTGGGCGTGCCCAAAATTACTTTGATGTTCGCCTGGTGCAGGCGATCCAATACCCGCTGCATCCAGGCAAACTCGAAATCTCCATTGCGCGGTTCCCAACTGCTCCACGTGGATTCGCCCACACGAACCACCGTAATTCCCGCTTTCTGCATCATCTCGACATCTTTGTCCAGCCGGTCGCTGGGCATGTATTCCGGGTAATAAGCCACGCCGTAAAGAATGGTGTCCATCTTATTGGGAGCAAATGCCTGCCTGCTCTGCCCCGTTGCGCTCATCGCGCCTGCGATCAGGCAAAATCTTATGAGGAGCTGCACGACTCCTTGGTAACGCCGCACGCTGACCATCCAGTCCTGCCTCCTGATCACCTTCTTCATCCTCGCGGCAACCGTGTCCCCTGGCACCTGAAGGACAACGGCCGGCATCCTTAGGTTCTTTTCACAATCGTCCAATCATTGCCTGATCGTGCCAACCGGACTGCATCAAGGGGTCCTCCGTGCTCGACTCGGCCAAGGACGGCATGTCGGCGAGACTGGGCCCTCTAGGCGACGCCAAAGCCGTCGAGTGTCTCAGCACTAGATCGGTGTCTAGAACGTACTCTCTCGACTTCTTGCCCTTGGTACGATCCAATTCGTTGAATAAGGCGCGAAACGCGAGCTTCGCCAAGTCGGACTGTGGCACTCGCACCGTCGTGAGAGGTGGAGTTATAGCCCTCGCGAAGGAACTGTCATCACATCCGATGACCGAGAGCTCCTGCGGTACAGCGACACCCAACTCGTGTGCCCGTCTCATTACTCCGACTGCTGTCATGTCGTTGGAACAGAAGACTGCGCTAGGTCGATTTCGGAGTTGTGCGAGCTGCGTGAAAGCGCGCATGCCTCCTTCCGCGGTGTCATCTCCAGTGACGATCAGCACTGAAGGAACACCAAGGCCAATTTTTGAGACATATTTCTCGAACTCCGAACGCTTCGCCAAGGCTGACGTGGAATGCAAAGGCCCGGCTACGTGCGCAATTCGCTCATGTCTCAAGACAGCCAGATGCTCCACCGCCTGCCGAATACCCCGCTCATAGTCGATCCAAACCGCACTTGCTTTGGAACCCCGAGGTTCTACATTGACAGATACCGCGACAATCCCCTGAGCTCTAAGATTCTCAACGATTAACTCTTCCCACCCAAATGTGAGGACGGCCGCGCCTTCGATTCTGCGCTCGATCATGCGGCGCACACACAACTCGACACGCGTGAAATCGTGCAACGTTGAGGCCACCAGGACTTCATAGCCGCGCCGGACCGCGGCGGCTTCAAAACTCTGTATGATCTCCGAAAAGAAGGGATCAGCGATACTGGAAACGACGAGTCCCAGAGTACGGCTCTTCCTGGATGCGAGCGCGCGCGCCTGGAGGTTGGGAGAGTAGCCAACTTCTTCGACTGCTTTACAAACCCGTTTCGCCAGCTTACGATTCACTGTTGCGATGTGATTGACTACTCGCGAGACGGTCGCGGGAGAAACTCTGGCACGTTCTGCGATCTCACGAATATTCATCTATTGACCTGGTCGTTCGTTTTCGGAAAAGATCTGCACTATGATTGCGACACCTGCACGATCTAGAGCACAACAACGACATAGTGGCCTGGTTATGGGGCGCGCTCATTATTTTGAATTTTGAACGCTCCGCATTTTTGTGATTTACAAAACTGCTTAGAAATACAGATGCAATCCAAGCTGAATTGTCCGGTTCGCCGGCCCAGTTGAGAGAACCTTTCCGAAATTCGAACTCTCTGGGTCCGAAGCTGGCTCGCCAAACTGCGGATGATTCGGCAGGTTGAAAAAGTCCGCTGAGAACGCGATCCGGGTTTGCTCTCCTGCGGGGATCCTGAAATCCTTCTGCACCGAGAAGTCCAGATTATTAACCCCAGGATTCCGGACGTTCGTGAAATAACGCGGGGCGTTCCCAAAGGCTTTACTGGTATCGAAGGGACCAGTGAATTGAGGATTCGATGTGGCAAACGCTGCCGGACACGTTCCTGAGAAATCGAGCGCGCTTCGGTCGAACCAAAGCCCATTCTGCCCGACCGTCTGGTGGAAACCGGAGGGTAGCGGGTTACCAGTTACATTGGGGCGGTCGCTTAATGTGCCAGCCCCATTACAGAATCCATAGGAATTATCAGTGATTCCAAACGGAGAACCGACGCTAATGGTGTAAATCGAACTGACACGCCAGCCGCCGAGGACAGCACTAGCAATGCCACTGTTGAGCCATTTCTTGCCATGCCCAAAAGGAAGCTCCACGACCGGCGCCAGAGTGAGGCGTTTGGGGATGTCTCCCCCGCTGACCGAGCGTTCTGCCTTGCGGTTATAGAAATCCTGGCCTAATACATCGAGGGACCAGAACCCACCCCAATCGGATGAGGAGTCGTCGATCAATTTGCTCCATGTGAAATTTGCGAGCAGGGAAAAGCCGCGCGAGAACCGATGGTCAATCTGTGCCTGCAGCGAATGGTAGACCGAGCTGGATAACCCCCACCATCCGGGGTTTACCGTCAGACAACAGTAGACCGCATTAAACCCTGAGCCGGCGTTCACCGCCGCCGCCGCTGCAGGACAGTAAGGACTCGTATTGGAACCGGCGAAGTCGAACGGGTTCGGCAATGCTGCCGTGCTAGCTGGTGTCTGCTGGCAAATGTTGTAAGCATAGTTAATTGGGAGATGGGTACCATGGCTGCCCACATAGCCGACCTGGGCAGAAGTACTGGCATCAATCTGCTTCTGCACGCTGAAGTTCCAGAGCTGAATGTATGTTGGATACTGTTTCCGCGGGGCCCAGAAAGAAAACGAAACGTTACTGCTCACAGGGATCGGAGCCGTAACCGCGTTGGGATCAGGGCTTGTAATCGCCGGCAGACTTGCCCAATTGGTGCCCGCAACAAATGCCGTGTTCGACAAGAGATTTGGTCCGGGCTGACCGTCACCCGCGCGCCCATGCCCGATGGCACCGGGATGCATAATGCCGTATCCCCCGCGAAGGACTAAGCCGCCGAACGGATTCCATGCGAATCCAACTCGCGGCTCAAACTGCTTCTTCGATGGATCGAACGTGGTGTCAGGCGCGTTCACGCCAAACTGTTCCCAGTGGGGAGTACACGCTCCGTTGGTGAAGGCGACTGCGCAGGGGTCAAAGAATGCATCCCCATGATGTATCTCATGAAACGATTGATCATATTGCCACCGAAGCCCGAGGTTCAAAGTCAGCTTTGGGGAAAACTTGAAATCGTCCTGCACGAAGAAGTTGTAGGACCACGCCCGGGATGAAACAAAAATGTTTTGCACTTGGACATTGCCGTTGTTGATCGAACCGAAGAGAAAGTCGGCAAAGGGATTCCCGGACTGCGAACCTGTGTAGGCGAAGCTGCCCGTCAGGCCATTCGGTTGAAAATTGTCGATCGAATAGTGCCGGAACTCCGTTCCCACTTTGATGTTGTGCCGGCCAACCAGCTTGGTGACAATGTCACTGAACTGAAAGGTGGTGGCAGGTTCGAACAAGCTTTGCCCACCCGCAAGTCCTGCAAACCCGGAGATCGACACGGCCGGCGTCCCACACTTGGCTCCGCCTGATGTATGTGGAACGTTCGCGGGGCAATTGGGAAATCCGTTGATTCCGAAATCGCCAGGCGACGTGAAACCCTGACCGTACTGGCCTCTGAAACCCGCCCGATGCATGTACCCAAAACGAAAGTCGTTCAAGAAGCTGGGGCTCAACATACGGGTCCAGCCAACCGTGATGGCATAGCTGGCAATTCCTCCACTGTCACTTTCGCCTGCAGGTCCAACGATGAGGTCATAGGCCTTTCCGGATCCCGCGTCGCGATGGTAGGCGCCAAAGAAGTGGTCCGAAGCAGTCGGATTGAAATCAATGCGCGGGTTGAAACGATTGCTCGTATTACTGGATGGCGAATTAAAAGTAAGCCCATTTGCCCCAATAGACTGCCCGGGGTCTGACCCGGTTGGCCAGATTGCCAGCAGATTCTGGGAAATTGGGCTCAGATTTCCTGACGGAATCTGGTTAAAGGGAACCGGATTGCTTGTGCCAGGGTAGTGGATCTGTTCGCCGGAGTTAGAGCAGTTGCCGGCTCCGTCGAAGGTTCCTGTACACAAGGCCGAGAGGTCGCCGCTACGGAAGGCGGCATTGGGCACCTGCTGCGATACCCGCGGAGAAGCAGAGTGGTTACGGATGGCCTCAAAGTCGACGAAGAAGAATAGTTTGCTCTTGATGATTGGGCCGCCGATTGTGCCCCCGAAGTCGTTATTGTCGAACGGGTTTTTGGGATCGGTGGGAAGTTCGAAGTAGTTCTTGGCGTTCAGGTTTCGGTTGCGCGTGTATTCATAGGCGGAGCCATGGAACGCATTGGTGCCGGTCTTACTGACTGCGATAAATACACCACCGCCCGCCTTTCCATATTCAGCGGACATGCTGTTCTGCTCAATCCTGAATTCCTGAATACTATCTACTGAAGGGTTAACCGTCTGGCCTCCGAAGACTGGCGCCACAACTGTTGTGCCGTCGAGCACATAGTCCTGGAAGCGAGGCCTGTCACCGTTGATGCGTACATTGTGATTGTCTCCGCAACCGTCACAGTTCGCCTGCTCGGATACACCAGCAGCGAGCAATAGAAAGTCGCCGAATACACTACGACCTGTCGGTAACTGGTCTAGTTCTCTGCGTCCGATCGTCTGCCCGAGGTCCGACGTCTCCGTTTGTACAAGTGCGGTATTGGATGCTGTCACTTCTACACTTTCGTTGACCGAGCCAGGCGAAAGAGTCAAGTCCACCTTTTCATTGGCGCCGACTCCGAGAAGAATACCGTTCGCAATCGCTGTTTTGAAACCACTGGCGCCCGCCTCAACCCGATACTTGCCCGGATTTAAGCTGTTGGCACTGTAGAGGCCCGCACCGTTGCTGGTCAGGGTCTTGCTGACGTTGGTATCAATATTGGTGACCTTAATCGTCACGCCGGAAACCGCGGCCCCGCTTGAATCCGTGACAGTACCGCTGATGGTTCCAAACAGTCCTTGTGCCATCATCTGGGATGGGCACAACAGCCCGATGGACAAACAAAACAAAGCAACTGCCGACGCTACATGGATTCTCACAATTCCTCCGCGAAGAAGTAAAATCCGGCGATCTAGTGCTGGCCAATCACCTTATGTATTGGTTCCTACTTCGGAACCCGATCGGCGACGACTTTCCAATATTCCGCCAGTTTCGCCAGCGCTAAGCGATATGCGTGCGCGCCCGTCGCTCACAGCATCCCCCTTCTACGCGCCCTGATTCTCGTCCTTCAAGGTAATTACGGTTATGGCGGCAGTTATGAGAGGCCCACGCCGCGAAATGGGCTCGTTCTCCGGTTGGAATCGCGCGCATTCTAGTTTGTCGGGTCCAGAAAAGGCCTCAGCCGATTTGAAGAGTGCGTAAAGAGAGGATGGTCGATCGCAAAAGCCCCACCATTCTGCGTCCAGCGGTATGCCGATTAACGGAGGTTTGCCAAAATCACAGTCACAAGTAACTGCAATTATCAGGACAAATAACCGTTAATTGATGGGCGAAGTCGCCCAACCTCAATGCGTTGACTGTGTGCCGCGTTGGGTGTATCGTGCGGCAATAAATGAAATAGACACGTCAGGTCCTCGCGCAACTTCCCAAGGACCCTTCCCGAGGTGGGATTTAGAGTGACGACCTTGCACAGCCCCGTCGCCCTTCCCATATCTCTCTTTGAGAAAAGAGAGGAACTGCGCCGAATCCTCGAAAGCAAACACTTTGCTAACTCACCGAAGAAGAGCCGGTTTCTGGAGTTTGTTTCCGAACAAGCGTTTCTTGGCAATGGCGACAAACTCAACGAGTACCTGATCGGTGTGGAAGTCTATGATCGGGGCCCCGAGTTCAATTCACAAAAGGATCCCATTGTGCGGGTCCAGGCACACGAAATCCGGCGTTTGCTGAAGAAGTACTACGAGGAGGAGGGCAAAGATAGTCTCATACGCATAGATCTGCCGAGCGGCGCCTATGTTCCAGTCTTCGGCAGGAGCGCGACTGAGGAGGCAGCCGACACTGAACTCGCGACGGAACCAGCCACTTCCGAGCCCCACCCCAGAAGCCGGTTGCACTTGGCTCTTACTTTGACCCTCGCCGCTGCATGCCTAGTGCTTGCATTTCTACTCGTCGCCCGTGGCTGGCGGAATCAGAAGACCGCACAGTCTATTCCGGCTGTGACCGCCTTACCGGAAGGTCTGAAGTGGTTCTGGCAACCCTTCCTGCCACCAGCCGAGCCGCCGCTGATCGTGATTCCGAACCATCCATTGCTGCGGGCCGCGCACGATGGCGACAGCCCACAAACGCTGGCTCGCGGCCACCAGATACCCAAAGCAGACCTGCCTGAGTTTCGCGATACGATCCATTTTCGGGAGCTGAAGCGATTCCGTTTTGTCCCATCGATAACTGATTTCACGTCCGTGGGGGAAACGATGGGACTCGTCAGCTTGTGCCAGATGTTCTCGAACGTTGGACAGCAGTACCGGGTGCAGCAATCACGATTGGTGAATTTCGAGGAGATCAAGGGAAACAATGCAGTTCTGCTTGGAGGGAATCAGTCCTGGAGTGGCCGGGTATTTCTCAATGTCCAGGGGTTTCATTTCCAGAACGGTGTGATTACAAACACGAAACCTCAGTCTGGGGAAAAATCCGTATACAGGCCGGAATTTGATCCGGTGACAAACCAGCTCCGGCGTGACTATGCACTCGTGCTGATGCTGCCGAATGAAAGAAGCGATAAACGTGTTCTCTTGATCTACGGCATCTATACTCAGGGGTCTCAAGCAGCGATCGAGTTTCTCACGAACCCTGAACGGATGGCAGACCTCCGGAAAGCCTTGATGGAGCTTTCACCCGACCACAAAACCGTCCCAACGTATTTCCAGGCCCTGCTCACTACCACTGTGGAAAATGCTGTCCCTGGCAATTTCTCACTCGTCGCCGTGCGGGCGATTCCCAACTAAGGGGCGCCGATGTCGGGAGGGCTTCGAATTACTTCCGTGTAGCCGACACCGGGAGTTTCGCGTGGTGGGTCGAATCGGAATGCCGAATACGACCAGTTCCACGAACAGATCACCCTACGAGGCACGGGCGACGCGCCTTAGAAGGGATCACGAAGAAACCGGCCTTGAGTTAGTTGTGGCTGGGCTATCGTACCCCAGAAAGTTGTAAGCGCAGTTTATGTGTGGCGCGGAAGAGTGTGTTCTTGACGGTGCCCTCGCTCGTATTGAGAATTCCCGCTACCGTTCTCAGCTGCAAGCCATGATAATGCTTCAATTCGAAAATCATGCGCTCGCGAGGCGAGAGGTTGCTCAACGCACGGATGATGTGCTCGCGCAGCACGCTGCCTGTCAGATTGCGATCAGGGCTTGCGCCGACGCGGTGATCGGGTATGCGATCCAGGAGTTTCTGTTCCTCTCCGTCTGGGGAACTTGTGATAGTCAATTCATAGCCTCGGGCGCGCTTCCTGCGAAGGTGATCAAGACAGAGATTCGTAGCAATGCGATAGATCCACGTATAAAACGAACACTCGAAACGAAACCGCGCCAAATGTATAAAGGCGCGCAGAAAAGCTTCCTGATAAATATCCTGACCATCCTCCTCAGAGCCGGTGAGGTGAACGGTCAGGCGAAGTACCGCCCGGTCATATTGCTGCACGAGTTGCCCGAACGCTGCGGCATCGCCCTGCTGTGCTGCCCGAATCAGCCGTATGTCGTCTGCGCGACTGTGGCGATTTTTGCCGGTCGTGGGCACAGAGGACAATGCGCCAATGGCTTTCACGTGTTCAGGTACGCCACTAACCTGGTTTGTCTCAGGCAAGATATGTGTCCGATCAATTGATTTTGCAACTACCGAACCGATGCAACACGATTAACGCAACATCGTCTTCGCGACGCTGGCTCCCGGCGAAGTTCTCGACCGCCGCCAGCAGGGAAAAGAGCATGACGCCAGGCTTACAACCTGAAAATGCCCGGGCCGTGTTCAGCAACCTTTTGGCTCCGAATTCAATCCCAATTTCATTCCTGCACTCGGGAATTCCATCGGAGTAAGCGAGCAACGTATTGCCGGGGCACATCCTGGCGCTGCCATTCGCAAACGAGGCTCTCGAAATCGCTCCTAGCACCGGTCCGCCTGCGCGAAGCTCCTCGACTTCACCGTTCTCACGGACCAGCAGAGCAGGAGGATGCCCGGCATTGCAGTAACTAAGGTCGCCGGTTTCCAGATTTACGCGAGCCAGGAAGAGCGTGGTCAAAGGGACTTCGAGACCGGTCAGCAGCAGATCGCGATTGACAGAAGATAAAGCCACCGCGGGATCGCCGAGCATAGACATCTGTCGGCGAATCATTCCGACCACGTGAGTAAACCACATCCCCGCCATTAAACCTTTGCCAGCGATATCACCGATTGCGAATACAAGGTCGCCCTCGATCTGCAATAGGCTGGTGAAATCGCCGGAGAGATGACGTACCGGGAAGATCTCGCTGGCGAATTCATAAGAACCGGCGCGAAGATGACGTGGGCCGCAGAGTCTTCTCTGTACCTGTGCGGCTTCGTACATTGCGCGGCGCAGATCGTCGTGCTCGCGCTTTAGGCTAGCAAGCTGATCCTCCAGCGCACGATGGCGAGGCCGGACGGCGGCTTGAGTTGCCGCCGCGGAACCACTCCTCTTCCCGTTCTGATACCGGCTACGAATTTGTGCGACGCTCGCCAAGGTGATCTCCAGCTAAATTGCTTAGTCAACTTACAAACTTGTAACCAGTGCCGTGCACCGTGAGAATGAAGCGAGGTTCTTCTGGCTTAGGCTCGATTTTTTGCCGTAAGTGCACAATGTGCGCATCAATCGTGCGGGTAGTGGGAAAGCGGTCATAGCCCCAGACTTCCTCAAGCAGACGATCGCGGCTGAGGGTCTCGCCTTGATGACAAAGAAAATATTTGAGCAGCTCGAATTCCTTCGAGGAAAAATCCAGCGCTTTACCGGCGCGCGAAACTTGGCAACTCCGCAAATTGACCTCAATGTCGCCAAACGAAACCCGCTCGTGTTCTTTGGGGACCGTTCGTGCGCGGCGCAGCACAGCCTTGACCCGGGCGAGCAGTTCGCGAATGGAAAACGGCTTGGTGACGTAGTCGTCGGCACCCAGTTCGAGTCCCACGACCTTGTCTATTTCCTGACCCCGCGCGGTTAGCATGATGATCGGGATCGAGGGTCGCTTGCTCTTAAGTTGCTTGCAAACGTCCAGACCGCTCATGCGCGGCATCATCACGTCGAGGATGACCAGGTCGGGAGCCTCGCTGAGTGCGCGCTCCAAACCAGCGACGCCGTCTGGCGCGGTGATGACCTGATACCCTTCGAATTCGAAGTTGTCACGCAAGCCCGCCACCATATTGGGTTCGTCCTCGACGATCAAGATTCTGGCCATATCAGGTTCTCCCAACTTTGTCTTTCGGATCTGAAACTCGACTGCATTAATAGACGCCATTGCGACTCCTTCCACCACTTCATGCCGATGCTGCCTTGCTGCTGTTCTCTGCCGGATGTAGCGGAAGAGTAATGGTGAATTTGCTGCCTGCGCCGGGGGAGCTATCCACCGCGACATCACCGCCGTGTGCGTGGGCGATATGTTGCACCAGGGAAAGCCCCAATCCACTTCCCTTAGTGTTGTGAACCAGTGGATCACCGACGCGATAGAACTTCTCAAAAATCTTGTGCTGTTCGTTAACTGGTATGCCAATCCCATGATCGATCACTTCCAGCTTCACGCTTCCATTTTCACGATATAGCTTGACGCCAATGTACTTGCGGTCTTGCGAGTATTTGAGGGCATTGTTCACGAGGTTGACCAGTGAGCGCGCCACGGCTTCGCGATCCACCCGCAGCGGTGGCACCTCGCCGATCTTCTCTTCCAAAGTGAAACCGTGCTGCTCAATCTGATAACGGTAGGATTCCAGCGTGTTGCACACCAGTTCGCGCATATCAGTTTCGCGGAAGTCATATTCCTTGCGGCCGGCTTCGATGCGCGAAAAATCAAGGATGTTATTGATCAGGGCGGTCAGACGTTCACTCTCTTTGCGAATGATGCAGTAATATTCCTGGTGCTTCTCCGGGCTGGTCAGGCGGCCCAATTCCAGAGTTTCGGCGTACAACCGAATCAGCGAGAGAGGTGTGCGCAATTCATGCGAGACGTTGGAGACGAAATCGGACTTCAGGCGGGCCAGCGCCATTTCTTTGCTCACGTTGCGATAGGTGAGGAAAATCCCTCCAGCCAGGAGGAACGAGAGTCCGCCAAGAATCAAGAAATTGGTACGTGCGAAATGCTGTCCCATCGCCGCCAAAGTAGTACCACGCAACTTCATGCCGAGGACCAAGCCAGGGAATACGCTTTCCATGTTGCGCTCCACCTCGACCTGGCCGCCATCCCAGCCAGTGCCATAGGCAAGTGGAGTAGAGTCGCCCTTGGGGCGAACCATGATCACCGCATTCTTATCGGTCTGCGCTTCCGCGACATTGCGGCTCATAACTTCATCCAGAGTTTGCGGAAGAAACTGATTGCGCAAGTACTCGCCATCGAAGGTGATGCTGGCGATGGCAGATTTGCCGGTCGCTTTGTCAGTTCTTAGAAACACTGCAGTAGACAAATAAACAGGCTTGTCGCCTCGCGGCACCCACTCGCCCTCGAAGTAATAAGGTGTCCCCTTCTCCGCCATCTTTGCCAATTTCTTCGAGAACTCGGCGTATTCCAGCTTCCACCAACCCTCCATCATTTTTGACATGCGCTCGGCCTGATCGCGAAAACCGGGATCGTTCTTTGTCCGGTAAGGCTGCGACCGAATGACGAATCCTTGCTCGGGATCGTAGAGCATTAAATAAGCAACATAAGGATGGGTGCTGAGGATTCTATCCATGGTTACCGTGCAGGCATTGCCAGGCATGGGAAATTCGCTGCGGACATCGTCCACTAGCGCGTATGCTTTGTGGTTGATCTGTTTCTCGGAAATAGCCAATACCTGGCTGAAGTCACGCTGAATGGCCGCCTCAACCGCACGATCACGCTGGATGGTCTTCAGATGCCATGCGCTCAGGATGACTAGGACGGCCGCGGGTAAGACCACTGCCAGCTCCAAAGTCAAGATCAACCGAATCCGCTCGTTTCTCTGCCGTTTCGCTTTCATCCTGGACTCCTGATCCGGGCATTTACCTGGATCAGCCCGGCACAAACATAGTTCGCCGGAACAGAGTAGGTGTCAAACAGCCGTAAAAGAACGTAAAAAGTTGTGAACTGGTTGGCTAGTCTCAAAATGACGTCGGCATTCTTAGCGAACAACTAGTCCAGTGGCAGCTCGCAGACGTGCTGAAGAAGTCGGCCATTCGTTCTCTCCAGATAGCTGATTTCACACTGATCCACCGGATGGTGAAACCAGTACCTTGGAAGATTCTGATTGCTAGGGTTACTTCAAAAAGGTTTCCGCGCGCACTGCGAACTTCAGAGGGATGACGGCACCGCCCACGAACTTTTTCAGTGAACGCTACGTTTGTCGCTAGGAATCACAACCGAGTACTCACAACCCGGCCGATCATACCGAGCCCATCCTAGACTGCTATAAATGAACCAGGCCGCGCTGCAACGCCATTACCACAGCTTGTGTTCGGTCGCTGACGTTGAGCCGCATAAGGATCGTGCTTACGTGGCACTTGACGGTGGCTTCAGTAATTCCTAGCAGGTTCGCAATCTCCTTATTGCTCATTCCTTCCACCAGATGACGCAGCACTTGCTGTTCTCGCGAGCTGAGGTCTGAGTCCGGCATGCGCGAAGCTAGGGCGCGCGCCACCGGCGGCGGCAGAAAGCGCCCACCCCCATGTACTCGCAGCAGCGCTTCAATCAGAGTCTGATAAGGCATGCCTTTGATGATGTAGCCTTTGGCCCCAGCTTCGAGAGCACGATGAATGTCTTCGTCACCTTCATAGGTGGTCAGGACAACAAATCGGGCCCCGGGGTGACGCGATCGGATAGCAAGGATTGCGTCCACACCGCTCATTTGCGGGAGGCGCAGATCCATCAGTGTAACGTCGGGCTGGTGGTGAGCGAAGAGGGACACGGCTTCTTCCCCGGTCCCGGTCTGGGCTACTACGGTCATATCATTAGGTGCATTCACGATTGAGGCGACGCCTACGCGCATTAGCGGGTGGTCGTCCACAATCATGACTTTGATTTTTTCGGCGCTCATAAGCCAACCTGAATTTCATTCGAGGGCGTGGATGCGCGCCTTGGAATCTGGACCGTCACTTCGGTGCCCGCCCCTGAGCGGCTGTTCAAGACCATGCTCCCGCCCATGCGTTGCACTCTTTCCTTCATTCCGATTAGCCCGTAATGCCCCACAGGTAGAGAAGATACTTCTTGGGGGTCAAACCCCGATCCGTCGTCCATCACACGTACGCGGCAATCGTCTTGGTCGAAATCAATGTCGAGTTTGACGTGGTTGGGACGGCCGTGCCGCACCGCGTTATAGATAGCCTCGCGCACTACCATCAGGAGTTCGTGAATTGTCTCCTGTTGAAACTCGAAAGGCTTGCCAGAGATACTGCATTCAACGGGCACTCCGAACTCCCGGCTTACTTCGTGAGTCATTTTTCGTAACAAAGGAGCCAGGCTCGCAACCGGCGGCGGAGCTTGCCGCAGGTTCCAAACTGCATCCCGCGCCTCATCAATGGTTGTACGGAGCTGGCTACGCGCACAGCTCATTAAGTCTTGCTTGGCATCGGCGTCTTCATGACCCAGGCTTAAGTGGGCTTCCAACAAGGCGGAAACGCTAACGCACCCCTGAATGAGTGTGTCGTGCATTTCCCGCGCCAGTCGGTTGCGTTCGCTGAGCACTGCCCGAAAGCGCGCTTGCAATTGGCCGACGCGGAACTTGTGGATGCTCCACACCATTGCCGCCAGTGCCATCCCACACAAACTGATGAACCAGGAGGTGCGATAAAAATGAGGTCGCTGCGTGATCTCCAGTGAGGTCTCCGCAATTTCTTCGGGATTGTTCATTTCGAAGGCGGCGACACGGAATTTGTAGCGCCGCGCGGGCAGATTCGTGTAGTGCGCCGTCCGCTCAGCAGTAGCCTCGTTCCAATCCTTGTCAAAGCCTTCCAGGATATATCGGAAGCGCACTCGCTCCTGTGATCGCAGCAGTACAACTCCATAATGCAATTCAAGTTTTGCAGTGTCGGGGCCGAGAGAAATTCCGCGAGCCAGATCCAACTGCGCTCCATCCGCTATTACTTGATCCACCAGCACCGGAGCCCGATCAGTAGGCCGCGGCTGGTCAATGTTGATACGCACCGGGCCTTTGCTGCTGGGAAACCAGACTTCTCCCTTTGAGGTAAGCACGCCAGCGGGTTTTTCCCCTCCACACATCTGCAGCGCTTGCAGACCTTCAGAAATGCCGTAAAGGGTGAGCATGACTGGCTTTCCCGGACGTTCGGCGATCGCGTCCAAGTCACGGCGGTTCACCTCTGAGATTCCGTTCGGACCGCTGATCCAGAGCGTCCCTCTCTGATCTTCCACCAATTCGTAAATGCTATTACTCGCCAAACCATTGGCGGTGGTGAAATGACTCAGTTTGCCCGAGCGCCAGCGGTAAAGGCCGCCGGTGCGCGTCCCGAACCAGAGTCCTCCATCTAAATCCTGATGGATGGCCCAGACCTTTTCGTTGCGAAGCGCTTCGGTGACTGCATCGCTTTCAAATTTATTGGCGCGCAACCGGCTCACGCCGCGATCGGTTCCGACCCAAAGATTTCCGTCACGATCCTCGAGCAGGGATCGGGTGCTGAAGTAGCACAAGCCGTCGCGCATTTGATAATTCTTGAATCCTTGAGGGGTCCAGCGACTCACCCCTTCATCGGTTCCAATCCAGACACTGCCATCCCTACTCTGAAGAAATGCGCGGATGAAATTGTTCACCAATCCTGAGTCGGTCGTGTAGTGGCGTAATTGCTGACCGGCCCGGCGGTAAATGCCCCGTCCTTCAGTCCCAATCCATAGCGCACCCTCGCGGTCGCGGAACACATTTCGGATCCTGACGCCATCCACGCCCGAAAATTTGTAAGGCGTGGCCGTTCCATCCTGGAAACGAAAGAAGTTTGCTGCCGCAATCCATACCGCACCTTCGCGATCTTCATAAACCGTTTCAGCATCAGAGTCGGATGCGTCCGGCAAGCCCACGGTTCGCACCGGGGTGTTGCTCAGGCGCAACATTCCCGCTTGCGTTCCTACCCAAATGTTTCTCTCGAAATCCTCGAAGAGATTCAGCACTGTACTGCTGGGCAGTCTTGTGGGTGCGGTCATTTTGGAAAACCGACCGCCATGAAGAGCAAAAAGCCCATGCCCGATTGTGCCGATCCAAAGTGTGCCGTCTGATGTCTGGCGCAGGAGACGGACGGTGCCTCGAATTTCCTTCACGCGCTCGAACTGTGCTGCACCGGCAGCCTTTCGATGTAACCCCGATACTGTCCCTACCAAAATGGTGTGGTCTTCTGTTTCAACCAGGGACTTTACTCGGTTTTCGCTGGCTTTGCCTTCGAGGTGGAATTCGCGAACTTCATTTCCCTCCAGGCGCACCAGCTTCGACCCGCCTACCCAAAGCCCACCGCGACTGTCCTCACAAATAGCGTGTACCGCCAGAATTGGCACGATGCCGGAATCGTCCACTCGCACTAGCCGACCGCCCGTAAGCCGGAAAAGGCCATTATCAGTTCCGACCCAGATTTGTCCGCCGCGGTCTTCGAAGACCGCGCGTACAAAACTGTTGGTCAGTCCATCGGGGCTTGAAAATGGGCGAAAGACTCCGTCGCGATAGCGAATCAACCCGCCGCCTTCGCTTCCAATCCAAAGAGTGTTATCGCGCGATGCGGTCAGAAAAAAAATATTGTTGTCGGTGAATGCGGGAGTATTCTCGCGGTTGTAAAGTATGAAGCTGGCACCGTCAAAGCGAAGCAGCCCTCCGGTAGTACCGATCCAGAGGTACCGATCCTTTGTCTGGGCGAATGCTTGGACCACCTGCTCGGGCAGACCATCCTGCATTCCCCAGATGCGTTCTGCGTAAGCGGTCGGTGCTGGTTCCGAGGCTGGTTCCCTGGCGAGGAGAGTGGGTATGGAGGACAAAAGCCACAAGGTAGTAGCCGCGCCGGTCATCAATAAGCGCAAGTAGTCTGGCTGCCTCATGGCAAATCTCGCGGGCAAGTAAAGCGGACCAACAAAGGTCCGCGGAGCCGGAAGAGAATTTATCATACTTCTTCTTCCGGAAATCGCCGGTTTTCCGCTAACACGCCGGTCATGCAACCCAACTTAAGTCGGATGCAATCCTGAGTAGTGCCTCGTAAGATACCAACGCACTCTCGGCTTGGCAGGAGAAAACATGATTCGAGCAATGGCGCGGCGCGCGGCAATTGTTGCGTTGCTGGGTTTTCTATTTTCTGCAGCGATTCCAGCTACAAAATCATCCGTTGCGACTCTTCTAATTTCCGGCGAGCGTCGTATGAGCTTGAATGAAGGCTGGCGATTTTACA
>WNGE01002924.1_pt1 | contig 35672 bp, 27 predicted proteins | sample 5400651 | NCBI WGS metagenome assembly WNGE01 (sample SAMN13153370, study PRJNA577476) | soil metagenome | isolation source: 60 cm soil or saprolite under grassland replicate 2 | place: USA:California | collected 2016-06-15
GACCACATGAAAGCACCTTAAATTGACCCTGGCTTAACCGGAGGGGCTCGGATCTGCGCCTGAATAAGTGATGTCCGAAAGCTTAGTAACTAACCTGTCCAAGTCCGCTTTACTGATTATCTTGGACAGCACTGGGCTCTGCCCTTCCGGCTAGAGTTGATGGAATCAGGGGCTATGCCCCAGCTCAGGGGCGTAGCCCCGGAATGATTAGGGTGCTACCTCCGGTGGGACGGAGCCGCCACTGCACATCTGGCGGCACAGCCGCGAACCGGAGTTTCCACACAGTCTCCAGTGCTCCCGGCTTCGTATTTGTCGATCCACGTTGCCGAAGTCGGTGCTTAATGCGGCCGCGGGCGCATGAACGGTTTGTGTAGCGCAGGGTTGAAGCCGGAAGCACTGGCGACCGGATGCTGTGTGCGATATAGACTACCGCATCAAAGCGCCGATATCGTGACGGCTCCTCGCGGATCGGGCAACCGGTCGCTATCGAGATTGTGTGAAAAGTCCAAAGTAACCACTGCTCCCTTCTTCGACGCGTCGCGTCGAAACCCATCGCCAAATCTGTCCGCAGAGTTTCACACAATCGCTACCGCTCCGGGTTCTGATAAGACGCCCCGGCTGGCATCGGTCGCGACAGGTCGTGGTTCTGTAAAGCCTCCAACTTGCTGCTCGGAAACTCATCCCCTATACTGCGAAACGATCCTGGTAAGTCTCAGCCCGACGACAAAAACCGGAGCACCCCAGTCTTGCAGCCAGTAATTCACGAAGGTCATCTTAATGGTCAAGGGTTTCGTTTTGCGATTGTTGCCAGTCGTTGGAACGACTTCATCAGCGCTCGTCTCATTGATGGTGCTCTTGACGCTCTCGAGCGCTTGGGTGCCGACGAGAAACTAGTCGAAGTCTACAAAGTTCCCGGCGCTTTTGAAGTTCCGCTGTTGGCGCTGAGGCTTGCAGGATCAGGAAAGTTTGATTCGGTCATTTGTCTCGGTACAATAATTCGCGGCCAAACTCCACACTTCGAATACATCGCGAGTGAAGTCGCGAGCGGCATTTCTGAGGCAGGCTTGCAAACAGGAGTGCCGGTGGTCTTTGGAGTTGTAACTGCCGATACACTTGACCAGGCAATTGATCGTGCTGGAGTCAAGCTGGGTAACAAGGGTTTTGAAGCCGCCACGACGGCGGTGGAGTTAGTTAATCTTTACAGGGAAGTTTTTAAAAAGGAAGAAGGATGAGGTCTTAAGGATAAAAGAAGATGCGTGCTTTAGAGCATCTTCATCCTTCCGCCTTCATCATTGAAGCATTATGGGTTCGCGACGTAAGGCGCGTGAGTGTGCCTTGCAAATGCTCTTTGCGGCTGATTTTGCCGACGCTGTCCCGGAAGAGGTTTTGAAAACTTACTGGGCAGAGCTGGATGATTCAGAAACGGAGGAAACCGCGCGTGAATTCGCGACGCGTCTCGCCGCGGGAACTCTGGCGCATCTCGAGGCCCTCGACGAGCGCATACGTTCGCGCGCTGAACACTGGCGCATTCCGCGCATGGCGATTGTTGACCGCAATATTCTTCGGCTTGCCGTCTACGAGTTCCTTTACGAACCTACCCCTCGCACGGTCGCCATCAATGAAGCCCTGGAAATAGCCCGCCGCTTCTCGACTTACGAAGCTACGCAGTTCATCAACGGTATTCTCGACGCCATCAAGCGTGACCTGGATGAACAGCAACCACAACAAGACATCCCGTCTGACGAATCTGGGCACTCGCCGGATGATGAGCGGGAGCATTCAACGGATGATGAGTCGTCGGTGTCTCCGGCATAATAAAGTTTCGAGTTTCGAGTTTCGAGTTTCAAGTTGCGGACGCCCGAAGGGACTACGTCTTCAACCCCGAGGTCGAAACACGAAACCACAAACTTGAAACTCGAAACTCGAAACTTGAGACTCGGAACTTTTATCTTAACTGTTTAGCCCTTACTATTCGTTCGTGGACCAACCTCAACGCGAATTCCTGCTGGAGATCGAAGAACTGGTCGAGAAGATATTCGCCGACCTGGATGAGCTTCGCTCTACGCAAGCCGACGGCCGCACGTCATCAAAAGGGCGCCGAGGCCGCGAGTTAATTGATCGAATTTTTCGGCGCGTGCACAGTGTCAAAGGATCTGCAGCCTCAAGCGGACTCCAGGTTGTGAGCCATATTGCGCACGAGTTTGAGAACTTGCTTACCGAAGTTCGCGCCGGACGAGTTGTAGTCGACGACGCTGTGGTGGATACGTGCGAAAGCGCCGCCGAGGCACTCTCCGAGAGCCTAAGTCTGGCCGCAGCGGGAATCGTTGAGCCGTCCCGCCGCGCGCTTTTTGATCGATTGAAAGCCGCCGTGCGAAATAAAGCGGGAAATACGCGCGAATCGCCCAGCGACACGGATGCGGTGCTCAAAACAATTCCTTTTGAAATCTGGCAGTCGTTAACGGAGCCTGAGAAGGAACGACTCGCTCGAATCGTCGCGGAAAGAAACCGGGTTTTCCTTGTTGCCACCAATTTTGACCTGGGCGATTTCGATAACCAGTTTTTCCGGTTGAAGGAAAAACTCACAGAATTGGGCGAAGTAATTTCCACCTCACCCGCAGTGGATGATGAGCATCCTAACCGGATCAATTTTCGTGTTCTGTATGCGAGCGAAGCCGATCTCCGGCAGCTCGAGGCGGCAGTAGTCGATTTCCCCGGCGTGGTTTTCAAGGAGATCGCCGGTGCGAGCCAGTCCGGTTCTTCCGCTAGTGAAGAGAGATCTGTAAGCGCCGCCTCCACTTCCCGTTCTCTGTCATCTCTTTCGAATTTCGTACGTGCAGATTTGGACAAACTCGACGAGCTAATCTCGGCGACACACGAACTCCTGCGCACCACCGCGAATGCACTTGCGCTGGCCTTGTCTGAAAAACAACTATCCACCCCCGCTCGCCGGGAACTTCAAAAACTAAACGACCAGATTAGAATTTCCTTCCTTGGCGTAGAAGACGAATTGATCAACCTGCGTATGGTTTCCCTGGGGCCTACGCTGCAGCACGCCGTGCGTGCCGGGAAGGCGGCGGCGCGTTTGGCCGCTAAGGAAATCGATTTTGAAATCATCGGCGGCGATCTTCGCATCGATAAGCTGCTTGCCGATGCGATAGCCGATCCTCTTATCCACCTTGTGCGCAATGCCGTAGACCACGGGATCGAGACGAGCGAACAACGCATTCAGGCTGGGAAAAAGCGCCAGGGCACTGTACGCATCGAAGCGTTCAGCGAAGGCAGCCAATCGCGGCTCCGAGTAGTTGATGATGGTCGTGGCATCGATCCCCTCCTGGTGTCGGAAGCGGCGCTGAGACTGGGAATTCCCAATAGCGATTCTCCTCTGGATATCGATCGCAGCCTGCGTCTAATCTTCCGTCCGGGATTTACAACCCTCGGTTCGGTGTCAGACGTGTCCGGCCGGGGTGTTGGACTCGATATTGTGGAAACTGCGGTCGAGCAAGTTGGAGGCGAGGTTCGCGTTTCAAGCGAACCAAAGCAGGGAACAACGTTTGAAATTCGTTTGCCGGTTACATTTGGCCTGATAGCAACTAATGTGGTTGTCTCAGCAGGTAATCGTTACTGCATCCCCGCGACCCAAACTCTGGGCATCGATGCGATAGATGTTATAGATGGCGCCTCTGGTGCCGATCAATTGCGCCAAGTGTCTATGCGTGACCTTCTTGATCAAGTGCCCGAGGAGGACGATGCGAGCAATCAGTTACATCTCATCACCTGCATTTTTAAAGATGAACGAGCCGGCTTGAGCAATCAGGAGTTAAAGTGTATTGGCATTGTTGTTGATCGAGTCGAGGGACCACAAGAAGTACTGGTTAGAAGTCTGGGCCGTTATGCGGGACGCTGGTATGGCATTGCAGGGGCGACGGAGCTGCGGGACGGAACTGTGGCGCTGGTACTGGATCTTCCGCGTCTACTTGCGTCTAGTATCTGAGGTTGGAATTGAGCTGCAAAATTCATCTTAACTTAGAACATTAAGGTACCGGAAATTCACTTCTCACCCGTTGTTCCAAGGCTTAAGCAATCCCGTTTAAAGCATATTCTTCGAGATTTTCGATTATTTTCGGCGTAGACTGCGATGGTTCTCACCCGCTTTGAGGAGCCTAGCATGAGCAGCAGTTCGAAAATTGAATGGACAGATGCGACCTGGAACCCAGTCAGAGGTTGCGCCAAGGTCAGTCCGGGCTGTGCACACTGCTATGCAGAAACCTTTGCCGAGCGCTTCCGTGGCGTGCCGGGTCATCCCTTCGAACAGGGCTTCGACTTGAGGTTAGTTCCTGAAAAGCTTGGCGAACCCTTGCTCTGGAAGACTCCCAAGATGGTTTTTGTCAATTCAATGAGCGACTTATTCCATGAAGGTGTTTCTGATGAATATATCGTTGATGTCGCACGAGTGATGACGCAAGCAAACTGGCATACTTATCAAGTCCTAACCAAGCGCCACAATAGGCTTCGCGAATTGCTTAGAACCAAACTGCGCTTCGCGGCAAAAACTGAATGGATTTGGTGGGGTGTCAGTGTAGAAGATAAGAAGTATGGCATACCTCGAATAAAAGCGTTGCGCAAGTCACCAGCCCGAGCTCGGTTTCTATCAATCGAACCACTTCTTGAGGACATAGGTCGCATTAATCTTGACGGCATCGGGTGGGTAATTGTAGGAGGGGAAAGCGGGCCGGGTGCGCGACCAATCGAGGCTCAATGGGTACGCAATATCAGAGAGCAATGTACGCGGACAGGAGTAAAATTCTTTTTCAAGCAATGGGGAGGTGTGAGAAAAAACGAGACAGGAAGAGATCTAGATGGCCGGACCTACGACGAGATTCCGATTCGGTTTGACGCGCCAGTTCCTCCAAGAGAGTTACGCTTGGCGATGCACGCAAGTATTCAGCTTCGAAAACCCGGGGAGAACCGAATACCATGGAGCCAAACCTCTACATTGGCCGCGAACAAACTAGAGTCAAGCACTTAATTCTCCAAAAGTATCTCGAAAGATTTGCGCATATCATCGGCTCGCGTTGGTTAACTCTCACCTACGTCGATTGTTTTTCCGGTCCATGGAACGTCCGATCCAATGAGTTGAAGGATAGCTCCTTCTCGATAGCTCTGAACGAACTTCGCAAGGCGCGGGAAACTCACTCAGCGAAGGGTCGGAATCTTTCACTCCGTTGTTTGTTCCTTGAAAAGAATCCAGAAGCATTCAAGCGCTTAGAAGACTTTGCATTGGGTGTAACTGACGCCGAGGTTGTTGCACTTAATTCGAAACTCGAGGACTCTGTCTCCGACATAGGGGACTTCTTGAGAGCAGGTGGGTCAAAATCCTTTCCATTTATATTCATTGATCCAACTGGCTGGACCGGATTCGCAATGGACGTTATCGAGCCACTCTTAAGATTCGACCCTGGCGAAGTACTGATCAACTTCATGTCTGGGGATATCCCCCGGTTCGTGACGTCCCCACAACAACAGACCGCCCAAAGCTTCATGCGACTCTTCGGGTCAAAGGAGTTCAAGACGGTTGTTGAAGGCCTTTCAGAAAGAGACCGGGAAGATGCGCTCGTCGAAGAATACAGACGAATCGTGGCATTTCGAGGGAATTTCAAATTCACGTGCTCTGCGATCGTCCTGCACCCGAAATCTAACCGTACTCGATTTCATCTGGTCTATGCCACACGTCATCCAACGGGCGTAAAAGTCTTCAAGGACACTGAGAAGATCGCAATGCGAGAGATGGAGCAAGTGCGCGGCGATGCGCGTCAGCGCAAACGCGAAGAGGCCACCGGGTCAGTGCTCTTCGCAGATCTGTACCACGACCCTTCATACTATGATGCTCTCCGGCAACGCTATACTCAGAGGGCGAACGATGCGGTGCTCGCACTCCTTCTACAAAGCCGACGAGTTTCATATGACGAGACTTGGGAGCTAGCTATGTCTTTTCCGCTAACATGGGAAAGCGACTTGAGAGAATGGATTGGCGGCTGGGTCAAAGACAAACACCTTAAACTATCTGGAATGTTGCCCGGTCAACGAGTTCTTCAATATGGCAAAGGGAACGTCCTGCTGTGGACGTCTCCCTCGAACTGACTCCACCACCTCTGAAATTGAAATCCGATGCTCTTATTTCAATTGCTAGAGGATTTCATACCCAATCCATTTTCGGATGCATCGCGTGCCATTGCGTAGCGCGCTCATAAGCCAACGCCACTCGCAGCGGCGCGCCCTCGTCGTAGAGTCCGCCAGTGAACATGATTGATTGCGGCAGGCCTTTAGGAAATCCGCAGGGAACGACGACTGCAGGATGACCGGTGAGATTGGTGATCAGCAAACTAAGGCTGCCGGGCGCGGGCGAAACAAAAACATTCCACTGCGACATCAGCGTGTCCATCTCTTGCATTAGCAAGCGACGCGCGCGTTGAGCCCTAATATATTCAACCGCGGGGATGAAGCGTGAACTTCGAAACGTGTTGGGCCAGTCGCCTGGCTCTTGTCCCGAAAGTTGACTGACTCGTCCATCGCGAGTGATGTCGTCAAATGCGGTTGCTGCTTCTGCAACCAGAATTATGCGCAATGCCGCAACGGAAAACTTTGGCATCTCGATTGGCTGCAGGTTTGCGCCGGCTGACTTCAACGCGTCAAGCGCTTGCTGGTAGATCGTCTTTCGCTCTGGATCCTGCTGTTGGTCAAATTCAGTCTTAATGTAACCAATCTTCATGCTCGCGAGCGGCGTGCCCGATTCCCAGTTGAAAGGAACGTCTCCAACTGTCAGGTCCCGCCCGTCGGGTCCGTAAATACCCTGGAGGACAGCCGCGCAGTCCTCCACGCCACGGCTAATCGGACCGATCTTATCCATGGTCCAACTCAAACCCATTGCGCCATAACGACTGACGCGCCCGTAGGTTGGTCGTAGTCCGACAACGCCACAGCGCGATGATGGCGAAATGATCGAGCCAAGCGTTTCAGTGCCGATCGAAAAGCCCACCAGCCCGGCGGCGGTCGCGGCGGCCGGACCGGCTGACGATCCGCTGGAGCCAGTCTTGTCTTCTTCCACCTGCCAGGGATTCCGAGTCATGCCGGCAAACCAACGACCTCCCTGCGCGAGCGCGCCCATGGAAAGTTTTGCCAGCAGAACCGCTCCTGCATCACGTAACCGTTCGACCACTGTCGCGTCGTAGTTGATCACTTGATCGCGATAAGGTTCAGCGCCCCAGGTGGTGCGAATTCCCTTTGTCGCGAAGAGGTCCTTGGCGCCCCAGGGAATTCCGTGTAGCGGTCCGCGATACTTTCCGGCTTTGATTTCGCGGTCGGCGGCGGCGGCCTGGGCCAGGGCAAGATCCTCAGTAAGCGTCACTACGCAGTTAAGCTTCGGTCCATACTTCTTTAAACGCGCGACGTACATCTTCGTCAGATCAACTGGAGAAACTTTGCGCGTACGGATCAACTCAGCAAGCTGCGGCAAGGTCGCGAAGGCCAGGTCATCGAGCGAACTAAACTGGAGACTCGGGACTTTGCTGAATTTGATCTTGGCCGGTTTGATCTTGAATTTTTTCCCCGGCAGCGCGGGATGAAACAGAATGGCCGGCTCAGTGTCGAGCGGAATTTCGATCTTCCGAAGCGTTTCATATCTCTCGAGATTTGTGTTGACGTTCGGAAGCGCCATTGCCTCCTGAGCATCGGTGAGTTCGATCCCGATGAGTTTCTCGGCCTGGCGCAGCATATCCTTCGTCACGCGTAATGGCGCTGGACTTGGCGAAGGCGAAGGCGTTGGTGATGGACCCTGCGCCAATGCGGAGGAGATACTGAGATGAGGCGCCACCAACGCGGCCGCGCCTAGCGCGGGAACAAGCTTTACGAATGCGCGCCGGTTTACGCTAACAGTTTCAGGGAGAGCTGTTGGTTTTTTAGCTGGCTTCTTCTTCAAGTCGGATTTTTTCATCGTGCCATCCCACCCTCCACTGTTCCTATTCATCGAGAGTCACACCCTCCCTTACGGTCGGGGCTACTACCCCGCGCAGCCTCATTCCGCCCTGGCATCTGGACAATGCCGCGAAAACCCGCCCGCTACCGCAGGCGGTACTGACCTGCTCCTGCCTCCTGCTCCTGCCTCCTGCTCACTGACTGCCGTATTTCATTTTCAGCAGTCGTGCAGAGCCGTTGCCTTGAATGGTCAGAATGTAGAGGTTGTCAAACTCCGCTTCCGGAATGATGGGCAGTTGTGGTCCGCCCAGCGCCGCGATTATTTCCGGAACACTGTTGTTGTGACCAGCGATGAAGATGACCTGGCCCGCATTCCGGGAACGAATCTGCTTTACCAGCTCCGATGTCTCTTTCGCTTCAACTTGCGTCACCGTGAGCCCGAGTTTATCCGCCAGAGGCCGTACGGTTTGCTGCGTACGTTTGTATTGCGTTGCATAAATCGCGGCGATGCCACAGCTACCTAAGATCCTCGCGAGCTCCTCCGCGCGCGCCAACCCCGCTGGACTTAGATCAGGGTCTTTATTTTCTGGCGCAACAATCTTTTTTTCCGCGTGCCGTACGAGAATCACAGTCATTTGAGGCTGATCGATGCCACTGACGACAGCCGGAAATAGGGTAGCGCTTAGCAGCGCGATCAGTAGCAGACAGGAAACTGCGATTAGAGTGCGTTTGCAGAGACCGGTTTCTTGTTCTTTCATGACTTTGTGATTTGTTCGCTGACTGAAGAGGCCGCTTAAGATACCACTTGCCGGGCGACAATTTGAAATTTGCGCTGCCTACCGCCGCCTTCTCTGCGCCTCCGCCGTTGACAAAATTTGAGACGTTCTCCTAACGCAGCGTCGCAGCGAAACAAAGGCGGCAACGAAACGCCTTAGCTCCGAAGGAGCCGAATGGGTATAGACACGGAAGATAAACCAAAGACTAGAGCTCCGGAGGAGCGACAGGTTGTAAGCACGATTCACATCGCCAATATTTCGCTCCATAGGAGCTGCGAAAACTATATGGAGCTCGGTGGCTATAAATATCCCTCCGGGACTGGTAGTTACGGTTAAGAACTTTGCTCAAACAACAAGAACTTAAGGACTTTGCTACGCAGAGAACGCCGAGGTCAGGCAGATACGAGTTCTCAAATTAGGATATTAGGCAGTCTCAGAAGGTCGGATGCAAAGCGCTGTCGAAGGTGATAATCTATTACAAAAGCCACGCCATACAGGCCTCGGGTCGCCTATCGTGTTTTTACCTGGAAGAGGTGAGAAGAGTTGGGTCAGCCAGTGAGAACTGATTTATCTGAAATCATCGCCGAAAATTTTGGCGCGAATGCAACTTACGTTGAAGGTTTGCTCAGCCGATTTCGCAGCAATCCGGAGTTGGTCGACGAATCGTGGCGCGCGTACTTTAGTGAGTTGTTGGGAAATGGTGAAATGCCTGCTGCTTCGCAGACCCCAAGCCTTCCAACCATGGCCGCCCACGCTGAAGATGCGCGCTCCGCTGATAATGGTCGAAGTAACGCGCTGGCTACCGATGGCCAGACAGCGGCGGCCAAGGCACCAGCGAAAACGAAGTCAGCCGCCACTCCTGTTTTGGAAACAAAGCCAACTGCTCCAATTCCCACTGAAGAGATTGAGGCCATTCCCATACGCGGCGCCGCTCTCAAGATTGTTGAGAATATGGAGGCGAGCCTTTCTGTCCCTACTGCGACTTCGCAGCGACGCATACCGGTAAAATTGCTTGACGAGAACCGCCGGATTATCAACAAATATCTCCAGGAAAACGATCGCGGCAAAGCCTCTTACACGCATCTGATCGCCTGGGCGCTATTGCAGGCGCTTGATGAATTTCCGCAGCTCAATGATGGCTACGGCGTCGCGGATGGAGGTCCCGTACGACTGCGGCGGCCAGGTATTAATCTCGGCATCGCCATCGATACGACAAAAAAGGATGGCACGCGCACGCTGCTGGTTCCAAACATCAAGAACGCAAATGAGCTTCGCTTCTCGGAGTTTCTCCGGGCTTATGACGATGTAATAAAACGCGCCCGCGAAGGAAAACTTCAAATCGCAGACTTCCAGGGAACAACAATTTCACTTACAAACCCGGGAACAATCGGCACTGTCTCATCGACACCCCGTTTGATGGCCGGTCAGTCAGTAATCATAGCCACCGGCGCGATTGAATATCCGGCCGAGTACCAGGCGATGGCCCCGGAAGCTCTGTCGCAACTCGGCATTAGCAAAGCTATTACTATCAGCAGCACTTACGATCACCGCATCATTCAAGGGGCCGAGTCGGGTGCGTTTCTGGCGCGAGTGCATGATCTGATAATTGGCAAGTCCAGATTTTATGATGAGGTGTTTGTTGACCTCGGCATAGCTCATGTTCCTTTTCGCTGGAATATCGATCAGAACCGCGCGCTGATGCCGGGCGATCAGGTGCGCGAGCAGGCGGCCAAGGAAGCCGGCGTCATTGAACTGATCAATTCTTATCGCGTGCGCGGACATCTGATTGCAGATATTGATCCACTCCATGCTATGCCGGTGCTCTATCACCCCGAACTTGATATAGAAACTTACGGGCTGACGATCTGGGACCTGGATCGCGAATTCATAACTGGCGGACTGGCGGGTACCAGAGTCGCTCCCCTGCGGCAAATACTCGATATTCTGCAACGCGCCTATTGTGGGAAAGTTGGGATCGAATATCGCCACATTCAAAGCAAGGAAGAAAAATTTTGGATTCGCGAGCAAATACGCCGCCAGTTTGTTAGTCCCGAACCGATTCCCGCTGAGATCAAAAAGCAGCTCCTATGGAAACTGATCTCGGCCGAACAATTCGAACGGTTTCTGCATACTAAATACCTCGGCCAGAAAAGATTTTCGCTTGAGGGCTGCGAGACGATCATCCCGTTGCTTGATCAACTCATTGAAGGTGGCGCCACGCGTGGCGTTGAAGACATCACCCTGGGTATGGCACATCGCGGGCGGCTAAACGTGCTGGCGAATGTTATCGGACATTTTTGTGAGCGCATCTTCGCGTCGTTTGAGGGCTCCGTGCACCCTTCGTTTCCCGCGGATGAAGGCGACGTCAAATATCATCAAGGCGCTATCGGAGAACGCGAAACGGCCAGCGGCACAAAAGTCAGGTTGACGCTGTCGCCGAATCCCAGTCATCTCGAAGCTGTTGATCCCGTGGTCGAGGGAATGGTGCGCGCCAAACAAGACGACTTGAAAGACCGCGCGGGCATGCCTCGCGAAGAGGTTATAGATCGTGCGCTGCCCGTGCTCCTTCATGGAGACGCAGCCTTCGCGGGCCAGGGCATCGTGATGGAGACGCTCAATCTCGCCAAGCTGAAGGGTTATCGCACCGGCGGCACAATTCACATCATCATCAATAATCAGATCGGATTTACAACCTCGCCGGAAGCCGGACGCTCAACCATCTACTCGACTGATGTGGCCCGCATGACGCAGTTGCCGATCTTTCACATCAACGGTGACGATCCTGAAGCAGCTTATCGCGCGTTGCAAATCGCTTTGGATTACCGCCAGGAGTTTAATAAAGACGTGGTGCTTGACGTCGTCGGGTTCCGGAAGCTCGGACATAACGAAACCGACGAGCCCAGCTACACGCAGCCGTTGATGTATGCGCGCGTGAAAGCTCACCCGGGCGTGCGCACCATTTATTCCGAGCGGCTAATCAAGGAAGCCGTTATTACTGAAGCCGAGTTAGGCGAACTAACAGCGGAGCGAGTTCGACGTTATGAAGACGCACTCGCCCGCGCCAAGGAAGTCGCTTCCAGGAAAGACCCGGCATTAGGTGAACCACCTTTAGAAGAACTGGATGGCTCTACCGTGATAGAAACGCCGGTAAGCGCTGAGATCGTAAGAACTATCGCTGAGAAGATCGCTATCGTACCCGAAGGCTTCAACATTAATCCAAAAATGGTCGGTCAGCTCGCGCGTCGCGCGAAGATGGGCTCGGGAGAGTTGCCCATTGACTGGGCTTTCGCCGAAGCAATTGCGTTTGGATCGTTAGTCATCGAGGGCAGTCGTGTTCGTCTGAGCGGACAGGACTCAGGACGCGGCACGTTTAGCCAGCGGCACGCGGTTTTGTACGATACGCAGACGGGTAAATCGTGGGCGCCGCTGTCTGAATTACGATCGCAATCGGCTCCGGAAGCGCGCTTCGAAGTTTTTGACAGTTCACTTTCCGAAGAAGGCGTGCTGGGTTTTGAGTATGGCTACACTGTCGTTGCGCGCGATGCGCTGGTGTTGTGGGAGGCGCAGTTTGGCGATTTCGTTAATGGCGCGCAGACTATCATCGATCAATATATTGCTGCGTCGGAAGACAAGTGGCGTCAGACTTCGCGCTTGACGTTGCTCTTGCCACATGGCTACGAAGGTCAGGGGCCGGAACATTCAAGCGCGCGTTTGGAACGCTTCCTCCAACTATGCGCCGAGAATAATCTGCAGGTTTGTTACCCGACTACGCCGGCGCAGTATTTTCATCTCTTGCGCCGCCAAGTCGGGCCGGGAATGGAGCGTCCGCTTGTTGTGATCACACCAAAGAGCTTGTTGCGACTTCCGGCCGCCGCGTCCGCGCTTGCTGACTTCACCAGTGGCGGCTTTCAACCGTTGCTTGACGATCCTGAGATGAAGAATCGGGAGAAAGTGAAGCGCGTTGTTCTTTGCAGCGGCAAGGTCTACTACGATCTTGCGGAATCGCGGAAGAAGACAGCTGTCGAGCACGTAGCCATCGTCAGAATGGAACAGTTTTATCCGTTCCCACAGACTGGGCTGCGCGAAGTACTGGCTAAATATCCCGGGGCAAAACAGCTTGTTTGGGCACAGGAAGAACCAAAGAACATGGGCGGCTGGACGTTTGTCGAACAGCGACTGGAAAATCTTTTGCCCGCTTGCGAGCGTGCGATCTACGTGGGCCGCGCGCCTTCAGCGAGTCCTGCTACCGGATCCTACGCGATTCACCAGGCGGAGCAGGCGCGGCTCGTAGCGGAAGCATTCGGATTAACTGCGTAGTCTCATTTCCCGAACTGAATGTACAAAAGAGCGCTGGGCTTGCCTTTCTCTTTAGTCCCTTGAGCAAACTTCGATATTTTTCAATTTCGATGGGCAGAGTGCGGCAGGTCCGAAGGACCGGAAATTAGTAGCCCCGTCCGTGAGGGCGGGGAACCCAGCGTTTCTATAGCTCAGAGGCCCGAAGGGCCGGCAGAAATCGTGGCGCACCTTCGGCGCTCAGATAATTGACCGTCACGTCCACCCCGCCCTCACGGACGGGGCTACTAACTGCCGGTCCTCCGGACCTAAGTGATAAAAATGAACCGGCATTCAAACTTTGCGACCTTTGCGGTTTCAATCATCAAACTAATGTCAATGCAAATTAGATCCTTCAAAATCCTACTGCTAACACTAATTGCGGTTTCTCTGCTCTTTATCCCTGGCCCAACCGCCAAATCTTCCCGTTCCGGTGTCTCGGATCAATTGTTAAGAATGCCTGAAGAGAAACATCTCAAAAACATCAAACAGCTTTCCTTCGGCGGGGAAAATGCGGAAGCCTACTTTTCGCCTGACGGCAAGCAGCTAATCTTCCAATCAACGCGTGACGGCCGCCAGTGTGATCAGATCTACACCATGAATGTAGACGGGTCCAACGTACGCCTGATCTCAACCGGAGATGGCCGCACAACCTGCTCTTACTTTTTTCCAAATGGCCGGCGCGTTCTTTATTCCTCAACGCATGTTGGCACAAAGGAGTGTCCACCTCGGCCCGATTTTTCGAAGGGTTACGTCTGGGCCGTTTACCCGACGTTTGATATCTTCACCGCACGGCCAGACGGTTCGGATTTGAAACAGCTAACCAACACTCCTGGTTATGATGCTGAGACGACCATCAACCGCAATGGCAACCTCGTGTTTACGTCCATGCGAGATGGCGACCTGGACATTTACACGATGGACGCGAATGGTAAACATGTCCGCCGCCTGACGAATGAACTCGGCTACGACGGCGGACCTTTTTGGTCCTATGACGGCGAGCAGATAGTCTATCGCGCTTATCACCCACAAACAGAGAAGGAGAAGGCGGATTATTTGGGTCTACTCAAGCAAAACCTGATTCGCCCGACGACGCTGGAAATTTGGGTGATGAATGCGGACGGATCTAATAAGCGGCAAGTGACGCATAACGGCAAGGCCAACTTCGGTCCTTACTTTTTCCCTGATGGCAAGCGGGTAATTTTTGCTTCCAACATGGACGATCCCAAAGGCCGCAACTTCGATCTTTACAAGATCAATGTGGACGGTTCCGGCCTCAAGCGTATTACCTACAACGAAACCTTTGACGGGTTTCCCATGTTTTCGCCCGATGGTACAAAACTCGTCTTCGCCTCAAACCGAAATGCGAAAACTCGCGGCGATACGAACGTGTTCATCGCGGATTGGGTGGAGTGAGCTGCGAGCAGCGCCGAAGGCGCGGAAGAAAAAATAGCTCAATAATTTGCAGGTATGAACGTGTAAAGCGATTTTTGAATGCTTTGTCGCCCTTCCCGGGGCTCAGTCCATTTTCTCTAACTGTTTCCGCGGGCTCACGCCCGAGGCTATTACCTACCGCTCGCTTCGCGAGCTGGTTGAATCTCTCGCTTAACTCTCGCTTAACTTGTGAGGATTGTTAGCATGAAAGTCCAACTCCTTAGTCGTCGATTCGTCACGGCAGCCCTAATCGCTGCGATTTTTATCGCGGTCGGCGGGCAACAAATTCAACCGCAAAACGCTCCCAGCGTCGAACGACTGCGCGCTCACATTGAATTCCTGGCATCCGACAAGTTAGAGGGACGTCGAACCGGGAGCCCTGGCGCTAACCTTGCCGCCGAGTACATCGCGCGTGAGTTTTCGCGTTATGGCCTGCGCCGGAGCATCGGACGAGATCTTCCCGGCATGTCGATTCTCGAAGCGGATTCGCCCAAGCGCTACCTGCAGGAGTTTCCTTATATCGCCGGCGTTGAACTCGGAAAGGGCAATGAGTTGTCATTTGCGCAGGAGAAGGATTCCTCCATGACCAGGTTGCGCGTTGCTGAAGACTGGATGCCTCTAGGTTTGTCTGTCAACACTAAAATTGAAAGAGCGGAGTACATCTTTGTCGGCTACGGAATTACCGCAACAGAACTGAAATACAACAGCTACAGTTTGGCGGCAAAGGATCGCATAGCTATCGCCCTTGCAGGCACGCCGGATGGCGACAATCCCCACGGGCAGTTTGCGCGCTATGAGGACGTTCGCTGGAAAGCGATTGCAGCACGCAACGCCGGCGTAAAGGCTCTCTTGATTATTGCGAACGAGAAAAACTTCAACGATGACCGGCTTTCACGGCTGCACTACAATAACAGTGGTGGCGACGCCGGATTGCCGGTCGCTGTCATTTCGCAGCAAGCGGCGGCAAGACTTTTTCCTTCGTTGAACATTTCAAAAGATCTGATCTCCGCATTGACCGAGCTAGCGCAGCAGACTTCAAACGCTGAAAACAGTCAGGCATTTATTACGCCAGCGATGATAACGAGCCTGCCCTTAAAGGGAATAACTCTTTCCATCTCAACCGATGTGATTCGCCGCCAAGTTTTAGCCTATAACGTCGTCGGCATTCGCGATGGGTCTGATCCAATTCTCAAGAAGGAAGTGGTTGTCATCGGTGCGCATTACGATCACCTTGGCCGTGGCGGTGAAGGAAGTCTTGCCGCGAAGGAAGGCGACATACACTATGGCGCTGATGATAACGCTTCGGGTGTTGCCGGGTTACTTGAGCTCGCGCGCATCTTCTCTGAGCAGGAATCGCGGCCGAGACGAACGATCGTTTTCATTGCCTTTAGTGGCGAAGAAGAGGGATTGCTAGGTTCGAATTACTACGTCAACCATCCGATTGTGCCGCTTGCCAACACTGTCGCCATGATCAATATGGACATGATTGGCCGGATGAAGAACAACAAACTAATTGTCGGTGGAATGGGTACGTCGCAGGAGTGGCGCGAATTAGTCGAAAATGCGAATCGCGGGTTTACACCCTATGTGATCGGAACTGTTTCTGGCAGTTCGGCAAGTGAAGGTCGAGCTGTTATGGGCGCTTATGATCCAAAAACTACCGACAATGACAAGAAGCCGCAGTTCCTACTGACCCTCAACGAAGACGGTTTCGGTCCGAGCGATCATTCGTCCTTCTACGCCAAACAAATCCCGGTTCTCTTCTTCTGGACCGGTACCCACGAGGATTATCACAAGCCATCTGATACGGCCGACAAGATCAACTACCCTGACGAGGCTCGTATAGTTGGTGTAGTCGCAAGAGTCGTTCGGGATCTTGATGCGAACGACAAGAAACCCACATATACAGTTGCCAAGAGCGAGTCGACCGGACGCTCGACTGGTTTTCGCGTTTACCTCGGGACGATTCCCAACTATGCCGACTCAAATGATGGATTGCTGCTTGACGGTGTGCGCGACGATTCGCCGGCGGCAAAAGCCGGGATTAAAGGGGGAGACAGGATTGTGAAGCTGGCCGGCCGCGACGTGCACAACGTTTACGATTACACGTACGCGCTCGGAGAGATGAAGGCCGGGCAGGAATATGAAGTTGAACTACTACGCGGCGGCGAGCGACTGAAACTCAAACTCACGCCGGCAGCCCGAAAATAACAGGGGAACAGGGGAAGTGGACAACAGGGAAAAAGGAAGACCTGTTGCCCAGTTTCCCTTTTCCCCCGTTACCCCGTTCTTTTACCAGCGCGGCTCGCGCTCGTAGCCACCGCGATCACCGCCACGATCGCCGCCGCCACCATAACCGCCGCGACCACCGCCGCCACTGTAACCACCACGACCGCCGCCACCACGATCGGCTCTCGGCTTGGCTTCGTTGACCGTGAGATTACGACCGCCAAAATCCTTGCCGTTAAACTGCTCGATCGCCGCCGCCGCTTCTTCAGGAGTTGCCATTTCCACAAAGGCAAAACCGCGCGAGCGGCCGGTGTCGCGATCCTCGATTACGGAAGCTGACTCCACTGTGCCTACCGCTGCGAATGCTTCGCGCAGTTCCTCGCTCGTTGTGCGAAACGAGAGGTTTCCCACATAAAGTTTCGTACCCATCTCTTTTCTATCCTTTGAATCGATTGAAGCGCGGGCGGGAATAAAATCGCGAGACTCAAGCGGGGAGTTACTTGACTTCTTCAGGCGAAACGCGACGAGCCCGGTGCTCTTAAATTACGAGAGCGGCTTCCAACAAGTTGACAACTGCCTAACTCTCTCCTCAGCCGAACGCGGGTCGCTTCACGATCACTGACAGCGCAGTCACCACTGATGCGCGAGAGCAGGGAACATCTGACGGCCTAAAGTATGCCTCAGGCGCGCTTTTGAGTTCAAGCTCCACGATAGTCACTGGTCAGCGGCCACTAGTCCGTGGTCAGTGGTTAGTGGTCAGCGCCAGGGGGTTGTTGGTTTTGGAAAACGTGTTTCGTTTAGCAATAAGTCAATTGAAACGAACAGCGACTACCTGCAACGTTCTGACCCCTGGCCGTTCTTTGTTCTGCATGATTGCTTGTGCCAGGCGCTTGGAATATATTGCTTCGCTCTCAACTTACTATTTCGCGAAAGGTCTTATTTCAATATGTCCAACCCTGTACCCATCACTGTCGCGCACGGCGACGGCATCGGGCCGGAGATCATGGCAGCGACGCTGCACATTCTTAAAGAAGCCGGCGCTAACCTCGAAATAGAAACAATAGACATCGGTGAGAAAGTTTATCTGGCCGGCAATAGTTCGGGCATAGAACCGAGCGCCTGGGAATCGTTGCGCCGTACGAAAGTTTTTCTTAAAGCGCCGATCACCACGCCGCAGGGTGGCGGCTATAAAAGCCTGAACGTCACCGTCCGCAAAACGCTGGGCCTTTTTGCCAACATTCGCCCTTGTGTTTCTTATCACCCCTTCGTTGAAACCAAACACCCGAGTATGGACGTGGTGATCGTTCGCGAGAACGAAGAAGATCTTTACGCCGGTATCGAGCACCGTCAAACCGAACAAGTCATGCAATGCCTGAAGTTGATCTCACGCCCGGGCTCGGAAAAGATTGTGCGGCACGCCTTCGAATACGCGCGCCGGAACAATCGCAAAAAGGTTACGTGCTTCACGAAGGACAACATCATGAAGATTACCGACGGCCTTTTCCACAAGGTGTTTGACGAAATCGCGGCGGAGTATCCGGACATTGAAAAGGAGCATTGGATCGTAGACATCGGCGCTGCCAAACTCGCAGATACGCCCGAGGTCTTTGACGTGATAGTGATGCCGAATTTATATGGTGACGTGCTTTCGGATGTAGCGGCACAGATTGCGGGATCCGTCGGGCTTGCAGGTTCGGCAAACATTGGTGAACACGTTTCCATGTTCGAGGCGATTCACGGATCGGCTCCACGGCGCGCGGGACAGAATTTGGCAAATCCGTCCGGCTTATTGCTGGGTGCCGTGATGTTGCTCGTGCATATCGGCGAAACAACTGTTGCGGAACGCGTCCATAACGCCTGGCTGCGAACGATTGAGGATGGAATCCACACCTACGATATCTATGAAGAGGGCAAGAGCAAAGAAAAAGTTGGCACTAAGGAATTCGCCGAGGCCGTGGGCCAGCGTGTGGGCCAAACGCCCCAGACTCTGAAGGCGGCGAAATACAAATCTGCCGACGAAATACCTCCGGCTGCAAAGGTGGTCAAGCCAACGCAAACTCGAGCGAAGAAAGATCTCGTCGGCGTTGACGTTTTTTTGGATTGGACAAAAGGCTCCGCCAACGATCTGGGCGACGCGCTAAGCAAACTCAGTGGTGACGGCACAAAGCTCGACATAATTAGCAATCGCGGCGTTAAGGTATGGCCCGGCGGTCATGCGGAGACGTTTTGTTCCGACCACTGGCGCTGTCGTTTTCTGTCTGACTCCGAAAGTGGGACAGTATCGCATCCACAGATAATCTCACTGCTCAAACGGTTCGCCGATGCCGGCTTCGATTTCATCAAGACGGAGAATCTTTGCAACTTTGACGGCGAGCGTGGGTATTCACTCGACCAGGGCGCGTGAAACAAATTGCGGATTGCGGATTGCGGATTCGGATTGCAAAACTAAAGCGAAACTATTTCAAAAGGGAAGGCCAAATCGATGCCCAGGAAGGCCGTTGAATCGAAACGTCGTCGGACTTCAAAAATCCGAAATCCGAAATCCGAAATCCGAAATCGAGGGCCTTTGGTTGCGGTGATCATGGGCAGCAAGTCTGACTGGGAAACAATGCGTCATACCGACGAAACCCTCACGGAGTTTGGCGTGGCACATGAATGCCGCGTAATGTCAGCTCATCGCACGCCGCAATTGGCTGCAGAGTTTTCCGCGACCGCCGCTTCTCGTGGTATTGAAGTTATTATTGCGGCGGCCGGCGGAGCAGCTCACCTCGCCGGAGTGATTGCCGCCCACACGGTTCTACCCGTGCTCGGTGTTCCCATGAAAAGCGATGCGCTCAATGGAATGGATTCTCTCCTGGCCACGGTCCAAATGCCGGCAGGGATTCCCGTCGGCACCCTGGCTATCGGGAAGCCGGGTGCGGTCAATGCCGCTCTGTTCGCGATTGCCATCCTCGCCAATAGTCGCTCGGACCTGCGCTCAAAGCTGGAAGAGTTTCGTAAGCGGCAGGAACAACAAGTCCGCAGTATGACGCTTCCATAATCCAGGAGAGTTCTTTCTTGAAATATATCTGCCTTTAGAGCAGAATGCGCTCACAGAAAATGCCGCGACGGAGAAGACCTGATTCCCCAGAACTCCGTTTGTTTTTCACAATTCTTCCTGTCTCGCTTTGCTGTAAACTCACAACCATGATCGGTAAGACAGTCTCCCATTATCGGATCGTCGACCAGCTTGGTGAAGGCGGGATGGGAGTTGTGTATGTTGCCGAAGACACCAATCTGGCGCGGCGCGTGGCGATGAAATTCCTCTCCAGCACCACAAAAGAATATCGCGCCAGATTCTTGCGCGAAGCTCGCGCCGTCTCTGCTTTGACCCATCCGAATATCGCCACAGTTTTTGATTACGGTGAAACGACTCAAGGCCAACCTTACATCGTGATGGAACTCATTAAAGGCGAATCTTTGAGCGACAAACTGCGAGAGGGATCTCTGCCTCTACGGGAAGCGGTAAGGATCGTGTCTAACATTGCCGAAGCTCTCGGAGAAGCTCACCACCAGGGAGTGGTACATCGTGACGTGAAACCTTCAAATGTAGTCATAACTGAGCGGGGACAGGTGAAGGTGCTTGACTTTGGTTTAGTGAAGCAAATTGCCGGACACGTTACCCTGGGAGGAGATCCTAACCAGAAAACTTTGCCAAGCAAATTGCCGGACACGTTACCCTGGGAGGAGATCCTAACCAGAAAACTTTGCCTTCTACCCGAACGCGCAGCGACGTAATCGTCGGCACACCGCTCTACCTGTCGCCAGAGCAGGCCACGGGAAAGAGTGTCGATGGACGCAGCGATCTGTTTGCGCTGGGCGCTGTTCTTTATGAATGCATCACCGGCCAGTCGGCGTTTGCGGGTGAGAGCATTATCGAAATTGGCGCGCAGGTGATTTACGTAACACCGTCCATACCTTCAAAGATTAACGGTCAGATCCCGCCGGAGCTCGATCAGATCACCATGAAGGCAATCGAGAAAAAGGTCGAAGCTCGTTACCAATCGGCCGATGAGTTTATTGAAGATCTGCGACGGGTGCTTCCGGCTCTCGATAATGACGGCTATCGGGAGGGTCGCCCGACCGGATCGCTAACACGATCACGCACGCATTCCGCCAGCGCGTTTACCACGTTAGCCGAAACGTTTCGTCGGCCCGGGCCTTCCGTGGGCACTTTCGTGCTGGCTATACTAGCCGTGCTTTTGCTGAGTTGGGCGGTAGTCCACTGGTGGAGACCGTCACCCTACAAACCTTCGCCGGTGGCTCTTGATTGGTACAACAAAGGAACTGACGCCCTGCGTAATGGCGCATTCTTGCAGGCCAGCAAGGCCCTCGAACAGGCCGTTGCAAATGACAACAAGTTTGCACTGGCACATGCCCGCCTCGCTGAAGCGTGGACTGAACTCGACTATTCCGATAGGGCGAAGGATGAGATGTTAAGAGTCCAGTCGTTGGTACCAAATCGTTCCCAGCTGGCTCCGATTGACGCTCTTTATCTGGAGGCTATTAACGCCACTGTCACGCGAGATTTTCCTGGCGCCATAAAAGCTTACACAGAGTTGGCACACCTCTCGCCGAATGAGCCGCAAGTTTATGTCGACCGGGGCCGTGCTTATGAGAAGAACGACGAAATCAAAAAGGCTATTGAGAGTTATGTGGAGGCAACCAATCGCGCGCCACAATATGCAACTGCGTTCTTGCGGGTGGCAATTCTTTACGGAAGACAATTGGATCTGGCAAGTGCGTCTGCCGCTTTCGACAAGGCAAACACGCTATATGAGGCTTTGGGCAACTTCGAAGGGCAAGCCGAAGTGTCGTTTCAGCGTGGCTTTCTTTTTCTGCAGATTGACAAATTCCCAGAAGCACACCAACAGTTCGAGCGCGCACTGGAGTTGGCCCGCACTACCTCCAGTCAATACGGACAGGTAAAGGCGCTGCTAAAGTTGGGTGACGTCATTGTCGCTGAGGGTAATGCTGACCAGGGACGGCAGTATATGCGCCAGGCGATAGATCTGGCCGAGGCTAACGGTATCGATAACCTCACCAAGCGCGGACTGGTTGACCTCGGTAACACTTTTCTTGTGAGCGCCGACTACACCGAGGCTGAAAAGTACTTCAAGCAGTCTCTGGAACTTGCACAGAGGCAAAAAGACGGTCGCAACGCGGCGCGAGCATTGCTCTCGCTCGGAAGTCTGGCTGAACGACGAAATAACAGTGACGAATCAGCGGCTTATATCGAGCAAGCCCTTCCGTTTTATCAACAAGGTGGCTACCGCAAAGAAACACTACAGGCTTTAGCACTGCTCGCGCGCGTCAAGGTACAAAAAGGCGATTACGATGCCGCGCTTCAGGCTTTCGAGCAACAGCTAAAACTCACGCAGCAGTTGGGCGATCAACCGCAGGCGGGTTTAGCTCATGAAGATATCGGACTCCTCTTCATTAGACAGGGGCGATATCCGGAAGCGCTTGGCCATTTTGCGGGCAGTTACGCCATAGCCAAGTCGCTGGGAGTGCAAAAGAATGTCGGCTTGAGCTTAACCGATCGGGCCAACGCCTTATGGCGATTAGGCCGTTACGCTGAAGCGCGTGCGGCGTTGGGCGAGGCTTCATCCGTCGCGGAGCGTCCAGACGCTGCGAAGAATTTGTCCTCTGCGTACTATCTGGCTATTGCGCGGATGGCCTTGAGTGAACGCCGATTCGCGGAAGCGCAAGCGAAGGCCCAGCAAGCGCTGGCTCTTGCTGGCACGCAGATCAAAAGCACAGGCATCGCAGCTACCTATGTCCTGGGTTTAGCCCAAGCTCTCTCCGACGCTGCCCGCGAAGGACGACTCAAGTGTGAAGGAGCCGTGACAATGGCCCGGCAGTCTCGGGATCCTTCTTTGCTGTCGGAAGCGCTACTGGCGCTTGCCGAAGCGCTGATCCAAGCCGGTGACTCTGCGGGTGCATTAAAAGCATCGCTTGAGTCGCAGCAACTCTTTGCGCGCTTTGGCCAGCAGGATTCTGAATGGCTTGCGTGGCTGGTTGCTGCTCGTGCGAGCCGCAGCGCCGGCGATACTGAGAGAGCGCACGAATACGCGTCGCGCGCGGAAAGTCTGCTTTCCGGCTTGCAACAAAAATGGGGAGGAGATAATTACAACACCTACCTCAATCGACCTGATGTGCAATTCTCTCGCAAACAGCTCAGCGAATTGATCGCTGGCACGTCCTAATCCCAACCCAGCCCCAAAAGGAGAAACTCACATGGCAGATGGCGGAGACATCATTATCAGAGGCGGCTCTGTTGATTTAGATTACGACGATAGCGTCTATCCCAAAGATCCGGGGAACCCCAAAAAGCACAAGAACAACGATAAGAAGATCCGGCAGATAACGGTTACCGACAATGGGAGAATCCTCTTTGACAGCGGAGACCATCCCGAGGGATTGGCATTTACGATCTCCGTATTGACGAAGTAGCGGATCCCAGAATCACTGGCCAGTAGAGACCAAGGTCAGGACAGCCGTGATCCTCGTTCTGGATTAGTTACAGCGACAGGCAAACGCAGGCCGCTATCGAAGTTTGTAAGAACCCTGCCCAGGCGGCATCTTTCAGAGATGGCTGCAGGGTTGTATTGTGGAAAGGTTCCTGGAAACTTTTCCGGTAACACCCTGGTAACTCAAGAATTCTCGCCCAAGAAGACAATTAACCTGATTCACCCCAAAGGAGATAACTCACATGGCAGACGGAGGAGACATCATCATCAGAGGCGGTTCCTGCGATTTGATCTTTAGCGACGACATGTATCCAAAAGATCCTGGCGATCCGAAGACACACAAAAACAAAGACAATCAGAAGGTGCTTAAAGTCGTCATTACGGGCGACATAACTTTCGATAGCGGAGATCATCCCAATGGGTTGACCTGCGAAATCCACACCTACACCAGGTAGGTTTTCGCCGGTTGAACCCTGCAGGACGAGGGCGCGACACTCAGCGATTTTCCTCGAGCGCTGGCTGTAGAGTCGAGGTCTGTAAGGTCAGAGGCCGAGTCTTCAACTAAAAACTCTGTCACCCGTGGTCATCGGAAGATGCGGCCTTATAGGCGGCTGCGAGTGAGCAGCGTGATGATGGCCACAAAGAGTGCTGAACCAATGATCGACCAGATGATTGGAAAGCTTGTGGTGCCGATGTGGACCGGGAAGAGTTCCGGCAGCCCGAGTTGACGCGCCAGCCACATTCCTAAAAGCGCGCCGATGAATCCAAGAGCGATTGAGACCAGGCACCCGCCGCGCGAAAAGCCACCAATCGCCTGGCCGAGCGCGCCGCAAAGACCGGCGATGAGAAGTAACACAATTAGATCGAGTAATGTCATTTCAACCTCCTAACAAAAAGTCTGGAGTCTACAGTCTGGAGTCTACAGTCTGGAGTCTACAGTCTGCAGTCCACAGTCTGGAGTCTGGAGTCTGGAGTCCACAGTCTGCTAAATCTGAGAGTCCGCCTTATGGACAGCAGTCCAACAGGACAAATTGGCGGTCTTGACTCCCGACTCCAGAGTGTGGACTCCAGACTCCAGACTGCGGACTCGAGACTCCAGACTGTGGACTCCAGACTGTAGACTGCAGACTGTAGACTCGAGACTCACGACTCCAGACTCACGACTCCAGACTGTGGACTCCAGACTGTGGACTCCAGACTGTAGACTCATTTCTTGTAAATCTCGCCGCCTTTCATTACAAAACGCACTCGCCGCAAAGCCGAGACGTCACGTACTGGATCGCCTTCAACAGCGATTAGATCAGCAAACAGTCCAGCCTTAACCTGGCCAATTTTATCTTCCATGTGCAACACGCGCGCATCAACTGAAGTTGCGGAACGCAGCGCATCGATAAGCGGCATGCCCCAGCTCACCATGACTTCTATTTCTCTCGCGTTGTCACCATGAGCAAAGACGCCGACATCGCTGCCGCTGGCAATGGTCACGCCAGCTTCAAGCGCCTGTTTGAAAACAAGCTTCTTCCGCTCAGCGTTTGCACCTGCGACCGACAACGTGGGACACAAAGCGGTGCCGTGTTCTCTCATCAGCCGAAACAATTCCGGCGTGCCGCCGTCGCCATGCTCGATCGTTTCGACGCCGGCGAGAATTGCCCGTCGCGCGCCTTCAGTACTCGTTGCATGCGCCGAGACGGGGATACCCGCACTTTTCGCGATCTCAACCGCCAGTTTCAATTCGTCTAACGTAAACGTCGCATGCGCGGTTCCACCTGCACCCCAGCGATAATCGGCATACACCTTGATCCAATCAGCGCCTTTGCCGATTTGTTCACGCACCACCCGCGTCAGGCCATCTACGCCATCGGCCTCCTCTGCGCCTTGAGGAACATTCCATTCCGACGCGTAACCCTTTGGCCCATAGCTACCGGTCGCCACAATCGCACGGGTAGCCACGATCATTCGAGGTCCGGGAATGATTCCCTGCTGCACTGACTGCTTTAGTCCCACATCGGCATAACCTGCCCCTTCCGTGCCGAGGTCGCGAATAGTTGTGAAACCGGCCAGAAGCGTATTGCGCAAATGGTTGGTAGCGCGCGCCACACGCAGGCTCAGGGCTTCGCGCGCCACCTGATCGTTCCAAACGGTTTCGCTGTAGGGATGGAGTAAGACGTGCGAATGCGCATCGATGAGGCCGGGCATCAACGTCGTCCCCGGTAAGTCTATGATCTCCGCATCCGTGGGGGTCTTAATCTCACTTGCGCGTCCCACCGCCTGGATCTTCTCGCCGCGCACCAGCACTACCCAATCGTCATGCAACTGAGCGGACTCGCCATCGAAAACGTGCGCCGGCTTAAGCAAGTAGACATTCTCAGGCGGGTTTGCAGCAGCAGATTGAGCTTGGGCAGACGCTGTTGTTTGAACGAAGGGGCAAACGGCAGTGACTAACACGGCAAGCAAAAGTGCATAACGCATTTCGTTAACCTTTCCAGAAACTAATGAACTGACAGCCCGCGAGAGCGGGCGGCAGAATAAAGCCTGGGGCGTGAGCCCCAGGTCAACCGCCATATCCATGTCCAGCCCGCGAGAGCGGGCGAAAGCACAGCAGTTGAGGGTCTCGATTGAATACTTACGCAGACCCTGTCGCCCGTTTCACGGGCTGACATCTCATCTTGCATCATTCCTGGGCTCACGCCCCAGGCTTTATGCTGTCACCTGCTTCGCAGGTTTGCCGTGTGCAGAGGTGACACACAGAATGTTCAACTTAAGGATCCCTTCTTCTTCAGCCACTCACGAACAACTTCAGCCTGACCACGCTTGTTTGCATCGACTTCATAGTTTAGTTGCCGCATTTCCTCGGTCGAGATCGCGTGCGCGAGTTTGGCCAGCACCTCATTGAGTGTCGGCACTCGTGCGAGCGACTCTTTCCGCACCAGATAGACGGCTTCGTACGGCGGGAAGTAATGCCGATCGTCTTCGAGCTGAAAGAGGTCGAGTGCCGCGATTCTTCCTTCCGTCGAGTTTCCGGCAATCAGATCGACCTGGCCGGAAGCAAGCGCAATGTAAGTCAGTGAAAGGTCCATCTCGCGCGGCTGCTCCGCAAATTTCAACCCGTAAGCCCTGGTAAAACCTGGATAGCCGTCGGCGCGCGACATAAAGTCCTGTCCAAAGCCGGCGCGCCAGTTGTGCGCAAAAGCTGTCGCATCGGAAATCGTTTTCAGCTTCAGTCGCCTGGCGTCAGCGCCTCTGACCAGGATCGCAAAGGTGTTATCAAAACCCAGCGGCTCGCTTACCACGACGTTGAAGTTTTCCGCGTACTCTTTTTGGACTTGTTCGTAAACCGCGCGCGGATCAGTTATTGGCGCGTGCTTTAGTATAGCCGCGTAGGAGGTACCCGTGTATTCAGGATACAGATCGATCCGACCCGCCAGCAGCGCATCGTGCGGCAAATTTCCGCCCAGCTCGAAGTTGCGCTCAACTGCAACTCCGCGGCCTTCGAGCATTTGCGCCACGATCTCGCCGAGAATGGCAGACTCGGTAAAATCTTTTGAGCCAACTACCACGCGAGCGCGCGGCGCTGAAGATCCAGGTGAACGTAAACTGCGCCAATTGGAATAAATGCCAATGAAGGCGGCAATAGCAACCACAACCGCCACAACAAGCGTGATTTTTTTTGACCTTGAAGTTATACCCCGCCGGCGACCTATCGAGAAGCGACGCTCAAGCAGTCCCAGTCCGAAGTCCGCGGTCAAAGCCATTAGAGCTGCGGGCAGAGCACCCGCGAGCAGCAGGTTATTGTCATACTGGCGCAAGCCGCGAAAAATATAGACTCCAAGACCGTTCGCTCCAACAGCCGCAGCAATCGTTGCCACACCGATAGCAATCACCATTGCAACTCTCACGCCCGTCACTATCACACTCATCGCCAGCGGCAGCTCCACTTGCCAGAGAACCTGTCCGCCCGTCATTCCCATCGCCACGGCAGCTTCGCGCACGTTCGGGTCAACCCCCAGAATGCCGGTCACAGTGTTGCGAATAATCGGCAGCAACGAGTAAAGCACCAGCGCCACGATAGCGGTGCGCGCGCCGATGCCGCCGATGAACGGAAGCGGAATAAGAAAACCAAACAGCGCCAGGCTTGGGATGGTCTGCATCACATTTGCCACTCCCAACACCGGACCGCGTAGACTCTTCTTGCGCGTGAGCAAAATACCGGTCGGTATTCCGATCAGCACGGCGACGCCGGTGGAAATCAAAACCAGCTCCAGATGCTCGCGCAAGTGAGTCAATAACTCGGGCCAGTTCTGCTGAAGGAAGTGTAGGAAGTTCATGCGCTTCCCTCCGCGGGAACCTGATTAACGGGAGCGACGCCGAGCGTCTCTATGTATGCAAGGGCTCTTTCATTTTTCGATTTGAGAAACTCTTCAGGTGTCTCCAGCAGCAGCAGTTGTCCTTCGTGCATGAGTCCGATGCGAGTACCGAGCAGCAAGGCCTCGCGCACGTCGTGAGTGACGAAAACAGCAGTCTTGTTGAGTCGACTGCTGAGTTCAGCAAACTGTCGTTGCAGGCTCGCGCGCGTCAGCGGATCAAGTGCTCCGAATGGTTCATCCAACAAAAGCAAAGGCGGCTCGGCAGCGAGCGCACGCGCCACACCAACGCGCTGACGCTGGCCTCCTGATAGCTCGCCCGGATAACGTTGAGCAAACTCATTCGGCTCGAGGCCAACAAGCGAAAGCAATTCGTTCACTCGCGCTTTGATCCGAGTGTCGTCCCAACGCTCGAGCGAAGGAACCAGCCCCACGTTTCCCGCTACAGTGAAATGTGGAAACAGGCCGCCTTCCTGAATCACATAACCGGTGCGGCGTCGCAGACGAATCGGATCCCACTCGGTCGTAGATTTATTTTCGATCATTACCTGACCAGAGGTCGGCAACAGGAGACGGTTAATGAGTTTGAGAGTAGTGGTCTTGCCGCAGCCAGACTCGCCCAGCAGCACCAACGTCTCGCCCTGCTGAACTGTAAAGTTGAGATGGAAAATTACTGGAGCGGAAGCTGCGGTATGAGAGAAACTTACATCGCGAAACTCAACCAGCGGTTGGGTGATGGATTCAATCATTTAAGGTCAAGAACAATAAACAGAAGAGCGGGGGCAAGCCCACCTTCCTCACCTGAGAGTCTTTCCAAGAAGCCGGTCGGCCTAAGCCTGAAAGCCTCTCAAGAGGGGTTGGGCGGCTCGAATGACGTCACCTCCAGGTCAGGAAGGCGGGCTTGCCCCCGCTGATTTAAGGCTTATTAGATTGCCAACAATAGGTTGCTGCTGAACTGTTGCTTTTGATCCAACCACGTACGCGGTCGCGTAAAGCCAGTTTCAGTCGCCAACTTCGCAATGTCGGACAGGTCATACTTGTAAGAGTTTTCGGTATGGATCTGTTCGCCTTCACCGAAGCGAACCTCCATCTCAAGCTCGCTAATCGATACGGTTTGCTCCTTCATGCTCTCGATGCAGATTTCAACTCGGCCCAGGGCTTCGTTATAGAAGGCGCGATGTCGAAACGCGCGCAGATCGAAGTTGCCGCCGAGTTCGCGATTGATACGTGCCAGAACATTCAGATTAAACGCCGCGGTCACGCCCAGCGTGTCATTGTAAGCAGCTTCGAGAATGTTCTTCTCTTTCTTCAGGTCTGCACCCAGCAAAAAAGCATCCCCGTCGCGCAACATTTGTCGCATGGCACGCAGGAATTTCAGTGCCTCGTCCGGATCAAAGTTGCTGATATTGGAGCCAAGAAAGAGTGCGAGCGTGCGAGCCCTCGGCTTTTTTCTTAACTCCGCAAGACCGGCAAAATAGTCGGCCGCGTAAGCTTCAATGCTGAGTTGCGGGTACGACTGCAAGAGTATGCGCGAGCTGCTGTCGAGCGCCGACGCGGAGATATCCACTGGGATGAAAAGAAGCTCAGACTGCTTTCTCAGTAGCGCTTCGATAATCAGTCGGGTCTTGGACGCGCTGCCGCTGCCCATCTCGAGAAGCGTGGTATTGCCATCCAACGAAGACACTATTTCATCCGCATATTGCTCGAGGATCTCGTTTTCAGCGCGCGTCAGGTAATACTCAGGCAGCAGACAGATAGCTTCAAAGAGTTGCGAGCCAAGTTCATCATAGAAATACTTCGGAAGAAATCTTTTGGGCTGCGAAGAGAGACCCCGGCGCACGTCCTCGGCAAGTCCGGCGCGCGGATCTCGCTTGACCAGGTTATGGATGATGAATTTTTCTTCGGTTACTTGTGCCGGCTGAGTTCTTAACACTGCCTCACCTCTAGCTTGGGCCGATGAGTCCTAAGCCATTCTGCTATCTGGGTCACAAAGGGGGTCTGCGTATGATAGCGGATCAAACCCGATTAGCAACTGTTGACCCCCCAACAACCATCTTGCGTCTTGGCAACCCGGGCATTCCTTAAGAAGCCCGGATCAGGCTATGGGTCAGTTTGGAATTTAACAACGGTGGTTGTAATTCTAAACCTGACTGGGAGCGCGGGCGCCCTCGCCCTCAACGAGCGCGCAGCGCGAACAACGCTTTGTTGATTAATTCCTACGCGCCTGAAGGCGCGTTGCGGGCGAGGGCGCCCGCGCTCCCAAAAAAGCTGAACTCGTCCTCACTGCCGCGCTTGCTGTCGAAACCAGGCGCTGCTGAATCGATACTCTTCCGGTTTTGAACAGAGTCGCGCTTTCACCGGATTGTTTTCAATATATTCGATAACGCAAACTATTAGTTTGCGATGGGCACGGAAATTAGCCGCGAATAACGCGAATCAGAAACTAAAACGAATTCTGATCTGTGTCATCCGCGTTAATCCGCGGCCAATCATGACCGCTATATTCGCTCCGACCACCACTCGATCAACCAGCGCGGCTCTGCCGCCGCAAGTGCGGAAAGGCTCCGCCTTTCCGATGCGTCCCCTTTTCTCTTTGAGGCTGCGCCTCAATTGGAGGCGTAACCTCCGGTCAATATGAAAGCTTAACGGCAAGGCGCAGCCTTACCGCACGGTGCGGCGGCCAAGCCACAGGCGGAGATTGAGTGATACAACGCAAGTCAACCTTCCTCTAAGAACACCGCCGATAGGAAAGCTTCGCAGCATGCGGCGGCAAAGCCACAAGTCAGCGCGCTTGACCAGCAACGTTTAGCTCGGGCAAGATCAGACCCTATGCTTTACCGGAAATCCCCCGCGGCTCAGGTTGGCGTCCGCCGATCCCACACAAGAACATTGACACCAATAACCGGATTGCTACTGCTGCTGTCTGCCTTGACTTCCGTTGCCGGGCAAAGCGGTGCGCAAACCTACCGCCAGGAGATAGAGACGGGCGAAAAGGTTTCTGTTTCGGTCAAGAGTCGCAATGGCCGAGTGAGCGTAATTGTGTCTGACGAGCAGACGAAGAATGTCATAATCGAAGCGCGCTCGGCCGCCGCATTTGACTCAGCTGATGTTCACGCAGTGACTAAAGGAAGCACGGTCAACATCGAAATGCGCGATCGCGCTGACAAGGACCGCATAGATCTCACGGTTCGTATTCCCTCACGTTCGAAAGTGAATATTGAAACTCAGGCGGGTTCGGTTGATATTGTCGGCAATGTTGAGTCTGCTCAGGTAAGCACCAATACCGGAACTATTCACGCGGATGTTCCGCTCGAGGCTTTGAAGTTTAATTTTATCTGGAGCGCGAGCAAGCCGCGCTATCTGAGCGATGTCGAGCTTCCCAAGGTTAAGGAAAAGGCTGCCGGTGTCTTCACGCTTTCCGGCAAGCTTGGCGAGAAGAAAGCGGCCAGGGAAGAACGCGTACAACTCGATTTCCTGACGCAGCGCGGCGTGGTTTTGCTAAACGTCGATCCGAGCATGGTGCCGAGCGATCTACGCGAGCGGCCACTTACTGAAGCTGCGCGCGCGATCGTGCGCAGCGGTGACAACCAACTAATTGAAGCCATCCGCAAAGTTTCACCAAAGATGTTTGGCGACTACGCAAAGACGCTGCCCCCACCTGAAAGAGAACCAACCCTGGGGCGCCGAGCGCCCCCGGGCCAGTTCGTGAGCGAGCTGTCACCACTGTTGTTGCGCTTCAACGCGAGCGTCACTGATCGCAACGGGCGAGCGATTGGCGGCATGAAGGAATCGGATTTCACCGTCTATGAAAATGGCGTCGAACGCAAGGTGACGAAAGTTGTTCCCACCCAGGAGCCTTTCAATCTCGTCCTGCTGTTGGACGTTTCCGGAAGTGTGGAAGAGCGCATTGACTTTATCCGTAGAGCAGCCCGTGACTTTTTAAGAACTGCGAGCCCACAGGATCGGATCGCCATTATCAGTTTTCGCGACGACATTCAGGTGATCTCAGACTTCTCGACCGATCGAAAAATGCTTTCGCGGAAACTCGATGAGATAGATGCCGGAGGCGCTACGGCGCTTTACGATGCGCTTGGCTACGTCTTGGCTAACACCTTGAAGCAGCTTCGCGGTGAACGGACTGCAGTGGTAGTTCTTTCAGACGGCGACGACAACAAATCCTTTGTCCCGTTTCCTGCAATTTTGGAAGCAATAATTGAATCCGGAGCGTTGATTTATCCGCTTTACATTCCTTCGGGTTTGATACCAGAGAGCAGTGTTCCCAAGCCTGAAGTCACAATTGATCCGCTGCGCACTCGGTATCTCACCCTGACTACACGCGCCCATGAAGAGGGCCAAAAGCTCGCTCAGGTTTCCGGGGGCGTTTATTATCCGATTCGTCGTCTCGAAGAATTGCAACGCGCTTACGACGACGTTGTAGTACAACTCCGCACCGCTTACACCATCACGTACGCTTCAAATTCTCGGCCTTCGGTTAGTCCCAGAGTACGCGTGCGCGCCAACCGCGAAGGGGCTTCAGTGCGTTTGAGCCCGGTCGTAAATGTAGCAACGCCCTAGTAATCGACTTCGCGCAGTTACTCCTGGAGTAGCGAGTTGAATTAATCTCTGTGCGTTCTCTGTGTTCTCTGTGGCTCTGTGGTGAATCTTTATCGCGATCCCTCACCACAGAGACACAGAGAACACGAAGGTCACACAGAGAAAGCTTAAATTTGGACACTACCTACTCCAGGCCCGGAGTTTACTTTTCATCCTTCATACTTCATCCTTCATCCCTCCTATGTCCGAGCCACTCTTCGCATCTCTTTTTGACGAAACCGAACGACGGCCGCTGACTGTCAGCGAGTTGACTGAATCGGTTCGCAAAGCGATCGAAGCGCGCTTCGCATCCGTTTGGGTCGAAGGCGAAATCTCAAACTTCAAGGCGCATTCGTCCGGCCACTGGTATTTCACAATCAAAGACGAGGGGGCTCAACTGCGCGCCAAGTGTTTTCGTTCTGCGAACAGCCGCATACGCTTTCGCCCCACTGATGGCTTGCACGTGAGGGCCCGCGGCCGCCTGACGGTTTATGAAGTTCGTGGTGAATACGAGTTAATCGTGGAAGCGCTCGATCCGGTAGGCGCCGGCGCGTTGCAAGTCGCATTCGAGCAACTGCGAGACCGCCTGCAAGCTGAAGGTCTCTTTGCTCCGGAGCTGAAGCGGCCGCTGCCATTTTTTCCGGGGCGCGTGGGAGTAGTTACGTCGCGGACCGGCGCGGCCATCCGAGACATCCTTAATGTTATATCGCGCCGGACGCGCACAGTTCACGTGCTTTTCTCTCCCGCGCGCGTGCAGGGCGATGGCGCCGGACGCGATATTGCTCGGGCTATCAAACTGATTAACGACTACCATGATCGCGCCCGCGCACAGGGACGAAACCAGGAGGTAGTGGACGTTCTAATTGTTGGGCGTGGTGGCGGCTCGACTGAAGACCTCTGGGCGTTCAATGAAGAGGAAGTGGCCCGCGCGATTCGTGCCTCGACGATTCCAGTCATCTCCGCGGTGGGCCATGAAACTGATTTCACCATTGCCGATTTCGTCGCGGATCGTAGGGCACCAACACCTTCTGCCGCAGCGGAGCTCGTAGCCGCACGCGAAGATCAGCTTTGCGCCGCACTCGCGCAGACCGGTCAAAATCTCTCACAACTGATGCGCTACAAAATCGTGACAGCCCGCAGCCGCGTACAGCAACAGGCTCTATCGCAAGCGTTCGATGAAGTACGCGGCAGATTGCGCGACGCCACCGCGTCCACCAATGCAGCGATACACCGCCTGCAGATATTGATGAATCAAACCGTTCGCAGTGCGCACCTGCGCGCCGATGCCTTAAGTGGCAGCCTGGCGCCGGCCCAGCTACGTGCTCGCCTGGCCGAAGAGCGTGTCCGCTTTGATTCGGCGTATACTGGCTGCAATACTGCGATTGAGAAGCAGATTGTTGAAGCTAAAAAACGACTCGGACTGGCGGCAACCTCGCTCGATGCGCTCTCGCCGTTGGGCGTGCTGCAACGCGGTTATGCAATTGCGCAGAACGCAGACGGCGATCTTCTGCGTGATGCAAAACTCCTCTCCATAGGCGACAGAGTTAAGGTGCGCCTGGCCCAGGGAAGAATTGATGCACGCGTTGAGGGTGTTGAGGATAGCTAATGACCGCAGTCGTAATGAGGTTCCCGGATGAACAAAAACGACGAACAACCCAAAAGTTTTGAGGCCTCGCTCGAAGCGCTGGAACAAATCGTCCATCAGCTCGAGGGAGGTGACCTGCCGCTCGAAAAAAGTTTGGAATTATTCGAGGAAGGCATTCGCCTTTCTCGTCAATGTCAGGAACGTCTCAATCAGGCTGAGCGGCGTATCGAGCTGCTGCTTCGCGATAGCCAGGGTCGCCCCGTGGTAAGCGCATTCGAGGAAGCAAAAATAATTTCCGAAGATAGCAACGCGTAAACATGAAAATGTCTTCTGAAATAGCTTCTGTTGAAATGTTAGGCACTGCGATTGACGCCACCTTGGGCCAATTCCTAAGCGAAACTCGCAAGCTCGTAGATGCAGCGCTCGATCGAATTCTACCCTCGGAATTAGTCCCTCCTCAAAAGGTACACGCGGCGATGCGTTGGAGTGTTTTCGCCGGTGGTAAACGTTTCAGACCATTGCTCCTGCTTGCCGTCGGCACAACTTTCGAGGCGGACTCGGCGCTCCTCATGAACACAGCCTGTGCGCTGGAGATGATTCACACGTATTCGTTAATTCACGATGATCTGCCCTCGATGGATAACGACGATCTCAGGCGCGGGCGCGCAACCTGCCATGTTCGCTTTGGCGATGCAACCGCCATCCTGGCCGGCGACGCATTGCAGACGCTGGCGTTCAAGACAATTTCGGACGATGAAAGACTCTCCACAGCAAAGCGTGTCCGTCTAATCTCGGAGGTTGCAGAGGCGGCAGCGACGCCTCGCGGAATGGTCGCCGGCCAGGCTTACGATCTCGAGGCCGAATCACGTGAAGTAAGCGCGGCGGAGTTAGAACAGATTCACCGGCTGAAGACTGGTGCTCTAATTATTGCCGCAGCCAGGTGTGGCGCCATCATTGCTGAAGCCTCTGAGAACGAACTCGCGGCCATAACCGCGTACGCCGCCCAGCTTGGTCTTCTTTTTCAAATCACGGACGATCTGCTTGACGTTACGGCCACTGCCGAAACTCTTGGCAAAACTCCGGGCAAGGACATGCGTTCGAAAAAAGCAACCTACCCGGCACTTTACGGAGTGGAGGCCACGCGTGAACACCTGGCTCACGCTCACCAGACTGCATGCGCTTCGCTGGAGAGTTTGCACCGGCCCACCGAGCTGCTGCGCGCGATCGCTGATTTTATTCTGAAGCGACAGGCGTGAGGCAGTCAGAACCGTGTCTTCTTACATCTCAGGTTCCTAATACCAAATGAAATATAAAGTTGCATTCGTTTTACTAGTTTTGTCCCCACTACTCGCCTCAAGTTTTTTTGGCGCGGCTTGTCGTCAAATAACAACTTCAACAACACCGGCGGCGCCAGTTGATGTGTCTGCTCATAAAAGTGAAATTCTGAAATGGCAGAGCGATCGTCTGGCAAGCCTTACAAAGGAAGACGGTTGGCTCACGCTAATTGGTCTCTTCTGGCTGAACGAAGGCGAGAACAAATTTGGCAGCGATCCGGGAAACCCTGTTGTACTGCCGAAACACAAAGCGCCGGGCATCGCAGGATCACTTTGGCTGGAGAAAGATAGTGTGCGACTGGCTGCGCATCCAGGCGTCGAGATCATGGCCAACGGCAAACCCGCAACGGCCCTGGATCTCAAAGACGATAACGACGACGGTGGACCAACAATCCTGAAGCTCGGCTCGCTATTAATCAATGTCGTCAAACGCGGCGAGCGAATTGGAGTGCGGGTTAAAGATACAGAAAGCCGTACGCGACGTGAGTTTAAAGGTCTCGAATATTATCCGGTTGATCCGAAGTGGCGTATCGAAGCTCGCTTCGAAC
>WNGE01001194.1_pt1 | contig 35659 bp, 41 predicted proteins | sample 5400651 | NCBI WGS metagenome assembly WNGE01 (sample SAMN13153370, study PRJNA577476) | soil metagenome | isolation source: 60 cm soil or saprolite under grassland replicate 2 | place: USA:California | collected 2016-06-15
GATCCAGTCGTTGAGGAAATACGGCCGCCAGCGCACCTCGGCGGCGATGTCCGGCCGCAAAGCCAGCGCCTTCTCCAGCCGGCGTTTGCCGATGAAGCACCACGGACAGACGACGTCGGAGACGACATCGATCGGCATCTGGATCGGAGACGATTGCGTGGCGGACATGGCGATACCTCGGTCTTCTTAACGGAAGCTAAGCGTTGGCTCGTTTGGCCGCAACAGGGCCGGTCGGCGGGTGGACGATCAAGCCGATGGTGCGCAATGAAGGCCGTCCGGGGTAATCTTATCGAGAGCATTTCTGGCCTTGGTTGCCAGCCGCGAACGCATCTACAGTTTCTGGAGGAGCAGGCGGTCGACGTCAGCCTTCCGCGGTGAGGCACTCGCCGTCACCGCCCGACGCGCGTCGTCGAGCGGTGCCATCGTCCTCGGCTCAGCGGCGGTCGCGGAATGCGGCGACGAGGAGCGGATTGACGCCTCGTGCCGCGAGCGCCTCGCGCACGCGCTCCCGATCCGCGGCGACGCCGGCGAGCCGATGCCCCGCCAGTCGGTCGGGCAGCGCGGCGAGCGACCCGCCTTGTCCGAGCTCCGTCATCAAGTCCTGCAGCTCCCGCCACGCGAACCGATAGCCTCCGACGTTGATCAGTCCCGCGGGCGGTCCGCTGACGATCAGCGCGTTGCTCGCCCGGTCGAGCCGGCAGGGATATTCGGTGTCGACGAAGCCTCCTGCGTCGATCTTGAGCGAGGGCGGCTCGCCCGTTTCGATTGCGCCGGGCGGCGGACCGGGCACCATCGACCCGCGGATGGCGAGCGTGCCGGTCGCGGTTCGCGCGATTTCGATCGCTGCCTCGGAACCGATTTGGCCGAGCGGGATGCCGGCCGGCATTCCGTCGGTTCCGCGGCGGCGGGGAACGAGCCCGGCTTCGCCGAATGCGGCCACGTCGATGCAGGCGGTCGCGGAATTCGGCCACGCCGCCGCCGCCGACAGGAATTCCGGCGCGCGCCATACCGCCAGGATCGCGCGCACGGCAGATGCGCGGCCGAGCAGGCCCGCCTCCTGCATCGCCGGAAGGATCGCGGCTGGAAGGACCGCGGTCTCGCAGCGCTCGTCGTGCAATTGCGCGGCGAACGTCTCCGGCGAAAACGGCTGATGCAAGACGAGCCGCCCACCGGCGATGAGCCACGGCATGACCGAGGAGCCGAGGCCCGCGAACGAGGAAGTCGCGAGCGCGCCGAGAATCGCGCCGCCTTGCTCCAGCGCTGCTTCGGCGAGGATCGCGTCCCCGGCGGCCACGAGCTGCGCATGCGTGTGCGCCACCGCAACGATGCCGCGCGCAGTGACATCGAAGGTCACCACCGCGGTTTCTTCCGGTCTGATGGCTTGTCGTTGGGAAGGAGCGAACGCTCCAGTCCCGGCGTCGAATACGTCATCGAGCGCGATCACGCCGTCCGCAAGGCCGGTGCCGAAGCCGCACACGAAGCGCACGGAGAAAATTTCGGCCGCGATATGCATGACGATCTCGCCATGATCGACGGCGCCGACGCGGCGAACGGCGATCAAGGCGCGCGGCGAGAGTCCGCCGAGCGCGGCGACGGCGTCGGCTTTTCGCCACAGCAGCGGCATCGGCGCCGCGATCAGTCCGGCACGCACCACGCCGAGCAGCGTGATCACGCTCTCGACGATATTGGGTATTTGGAACGCGACGATCGAGCCTGCCGGCAGGCCCAGTTCCAGCAATCGACCGGCCATCGTCGCGATCGCGCGCTCGGCCTGCGCATAGGTCAGTCGCCGTGGCGCCGAGTCGGTGAAATGCTCTCGGTCGGGCGGATCGACCAGCGCCCAGGCATCCGGCGCGCGCTCGGCGGCGCGTCGGAACAGATCGTCGATGCTCGCCGGGCCGCGGTCCCGCTGCATGTCGATGCGATCCCCCGGGCTCACGGCCATGCCTCACTGCCTCGGCGGCCGATGCCACCAGGTCTCCGGGAGATAACCGAACAGCGAGGTCGTGCCCGGCCGTTCGATATAGGCCCAATGCGCGACCCATTGCTCCGGCAAATGGAACAGCGGCACGACAAAAAGGCCGGACATCAGCACGCGGTCGAGCGCCCGCACCGCGGCGACGAAGTCCTCGCGGCTTTCCGCCGCGAGCAGCGCCTGGATCATCGCATCGACCGCCTTGCTGCGAACGCCCATGTAGTTGCGGCTTCCCGGCTCGTCGGCGGCGGCCGATCCCCAATAGAAGCTCTGCTCGTTGCCCGGCGAAAGCGACTCGCTCCACTGATATCGTAGCATATCGAAATCGAAGGTCTGGCGGCGCTGCTCGTATTGGACGGCGTCGACCGTGCGCACCCGCGCCTGAATGCCGGCGCGCTGCAGGTGATGGGCAAACGCGAGCGCCAGGCGTTCCTCGTCCTTGGCCGTGACGAGGATCTCGAAGCCGAGCGGACGTCGGGTCGATCGCTGGCGCAACTCGGTGCCGTCGAGCTCGTAGCCGGCCGCATCGAGCAGGGTGAGGGCGCGGCGCAGGATCGCGCGATCGCGTCCGGAGCCGTCGGACACCGGCGGCGACCAGGTGCCCGCGAGCACGTCCGGGCGCACCGCGTCCGGATAGGGCGCGAGCAGCGCGCGCTCGCCGTCATCCGCGGCGCGCCCGCGAGCGGAAAGCTCGGATCCTTCGAAGAAGCTCGCCGTGCGCCGGTAAAGATCGAAGAAAAAATTGTGGTTGACCCATTCGGCGTCGAACAGGAGGCCGATCGCCTCGCGCACGCGGATATCCGCGAAGATCGGCCGGCGGGTGTTGAACACGAATGCGGACAGCGGCCGGGGCAGGCCGGTCGGGAACGCCTCTTTCAGGATGCGCGCGTCGCGTACCGCCGGCACGTCGTAGGCGGTTTGCCACCGGCCCGGATCGGTTTCGGTGCGCACGTCGACCAGCCCTTTCTTGAACGCCTCGAATTCCGCATTGCCGTCGCGATAGAACTCGAAGCGGATCTCGTCGAAATTCCAGTATCCCCGATTGACCGCGAGATCGCGGCCCCAATGGTCGGGATTGCGCTTGAGCAGCACGCTGTCTCCGGCCCTGACGTCCGCGACGACATAAGGCCCGCTGCCGAGCGGCGGGGCGAACGAGGTTTGCTCGAAGCTCGAGGGATCCGTCGCGTGCTTGGGCAAGATCGGCATGAGCCCGAGGATGAGCGGCAGCTCGCGGTCGTCCGCTCCGGCGAGATCGAAGCGAACGGCGCGCTCGCCGACGGCTTCGGCGCGACGAACCTTGGCGTAATACGCGCGGTAATTCGGGCGGCCTTTGTCGCGCAGCAGCTGCCAGGAGAACATCACGTCATCGGCCGTGACCGGATGCCCGTCGGAGAATCTCGCGCGCGGATCGAGAGTAAACGTCACGTAGCTGCGTGTCGCATCGGTCTCGATCGTTTGCGCCAGCAGGCCGTAAAGCGTGAACGGCTCGTCGAAGCCGCGCGCCATCAGGCTCTCGACGACGTAGGCGCGCACGTGCTCGAAGGGCAATCCCTTGACGATGAGGGGGTTGAGGCTGTCGAAGGTGCCCACGATGCTCGCGACCAAACGCCCGCCCTTCGGCGCCGTCGGATCGACATAGCGAAAGTGCGGGAAAGCGACCGCGAGCGCCGGACTGCCGTGCATCGCGATCGCATGCGAAGGCTCGGCGCCGAGCAGCGGGCTGGCGGGCGCGCAGATGCAGATCGCCGCCAGGACCACCAGCAGGGTGCATCGGGCTCGCCCACGCAGCGGAGCGTAAAAATATTTGGATGGCGGAGCGGCGCGAGCCGATTCGGTTTGCACCGGCGCAGCGTATCATCGGATACGCAGTTCGCCGTCATTGCCGGAATCGGCGTCGGCGCTGCGGGATCCGGCCGCCGATTGGAGACGATCCCGGTACCGCGGCTGCAACCTCGGCGGTCCAGCTCGATCAATTCGGTCGCCCGCGTCACGTTCTCGCCGTATTTGGCGCCGAGACAGCCCGCGCGGAATTGGGGACGCGCCCCGCGCCAGGCAGGAACGTGGCGCCAGCGGCGAGAGAGGAACGGTACCATGGAGCTTCGGATCGCGTTCGGCCCGGCCCGCTCGTTGCGTTGGGCGGTTACAACCATTGCGGCGACGGGCTTCGTGCTCGGCGGTGCCGTCTGGGCGACCGCCCAGCAACAGCCCGCACCCGCTGCCGCGCCGACGCAGACAGCGCCCGCCAAGCCCGCGGCGGCCAAGCCGCAGCCCAAGAAGCCGGCGACGCCCGCGCCCGCGGCGCAGGCAGCTCCCGCGCAGGCTGCCCCGCCGGTCCAGCAGGCGCAAGCCGCGGCTCCCGCGCAGCAGCTGCCGCTCGTCTATTCGCCCTGGACCAAGATCTGCGGCAAGGATCAGCAGCCCAACTCCAAGGAAGTTTGCCTCGTCATCAAGGAGGCGCGGCTCGAGACCGGGCAGTTCGTCGCCGGCGCGGTCCTGGTCGAGCCGGAGGGTGACCCGAAAAAGATGCTGCGCGTCACCTTGCCCTTGGGCATGCAATTGCAACAGGGCACCCGGGTGATCATCGATCAGGGCAATCCGGTCGCGCGGCCGTACGTCATCTGCTTCCCGAACGGATGCATGTCGGATTACGACGCCGACTTGGACATGGTCGGCAAGTTGAAGAAGGGCCAGGGTCTGATCGTGCAGGCGATCAATGCCGGCGGACAGCCGATCAGCCTGACGCTGCCGCTGGCGGATTTCGCCAAGGCCTATGACGGGCCGCCGACCGATCCGAAGGTGCTCGAAGAGCAGCAGAAGAAGCTGCAGGAAGAGCTGCAGAAGAAGGCCGAGGAAGCCCGCAAGAAGCTCGAGAGTCAACAGCCGCAGGCCGCCGCGCCGGGAGCAGTTCCGGCAGGCAAGTGAGCCGCGGCACGGGGGAGAAGGAGGCGCGCTTCCTGCGCGCCTCCTTTTTGATTCCGGGGGGCGATTGCGCGCACCGACCTATTTCAATTCAGCTGGGAATTGCGCTGCCGGAACGTGCCGGTGTCGTCACGTTCGAATATTTCGGCGACTTGCGGATGCCGGATCGGAGCGCCGGAGGTGTCGGGCAGCAGATTCTGCTCCGACACATAGGCGATGTACTCGGTCTCGGCGTTCTCGGCGAACAGATGATAGAAGGGCTGATCCTTGCTGGGCCGGGCCTCGGCCGGGATCGAGAGCCACCATTCCTCGGTGTTGCTGAACGTAGGATCGACGTCGAAGATCACGCCTCGGAACGGATAGAGGCGATGCCGGACCACCTGGCCGATCTTGAACTTGGCCGCGCGCGGTTTGAGCATGGGTTTGAGCATGTCGGAGCGCAAGCGTTGATCCAGTAAAGCGCGGGTTTCCGTTAAAGATGAGGCATATCCGCCTCGATCTACGTCGAAATCGAAATCGGCGCAACCGCCGGCTAGAGCCCATACCGGGCCGCGAGCTCCGGGTCCTTGGCCGCAACCAGCCGGGCGAGATCGACGACCACCTTGGCCTGTTTCCAGGTCGCATCGTCCTGCATCTTGCCTTCGATCATGACCGCACCCGTGCCGTCCGGCATGGCGTCGAGAATGCGTTTGGCGAACGCGACCTCGCCGGGGTCGGGTGAAAACACCCGCTTGGCGATGGCGATCTGCGAGGGGTGCAGCGACCACGCGCCGACGCAACCCATCAGGAACGCGTTGCGGAACTGCGCCTCGCAGGCGTCGGGATCGGAGAAATCGCCGAACGGACCGTAGAACGGCTTGATGGCCGCGGCCGCGCAAGCGTCCACCATTTTCGCCAGCGTGTAGTGCCAGAGATCCTGCTGGAATTTTGCGCGCTCGCCGGCTCCTTGCGTGACGTCGCCGAGGATCTTGTAATCCGGGTGCCCGCCGCCGACCCGCGTCGTCTTCATGGCGCGCGATGCCGCGAGATCCGCCGGGCCGAGGCTCATGCCGTGCATGCGCGGCGACGCCGTGGCGATCGCCTCGACATTGTTCACGCCCTGGGCAGTCTCCAGGATGGCGTGGATCAGGATGGGCTTTTCGACCCGGTGCTTCGCCTCGAGCTGCGCCAACAGCTGGTCGAGGTAATGGACGTCCCAGACGCCTTCGACTTTCGGCAACATGATCACGTCGAGCTTGCTGCCGATCGCGGCGACGATCTCGGTGACGTCGTCGAGCGCCCAAGGCGAATTGAGCGCATTGATCCGCGTCCACAGGCCGGTTGCGCCGAACTCGACCGATTTCGCCATTGCGATGAAGCCATGCCGGGCCGCGTCCTTGGCGTCCGCCGGGATCGCGTCCTCGAGATTTCCGAGCACCACATCGACTTGGCCGACGAGCTCGGGGACTTTGGCGCGCAGCTTCTCCAGCTGCGGCGGCACGAAATGGATCATCCGCTCGAGCCGGATCGGGGGCTCGCGCCAGGGCTCGGGCGCCCCGATCGCCAGCGGCTTGTAGAAATTGCGCGCAGGCTTCATGGCTGATCCTGACATTGCTTGGGAGCCGCGTTGGCCGAGCCGGAGTCCATTCCGATGCCCAGTTTTCCCGCTCCGGTCAATCTGCCGGCTATTGGATGGCAGCGGTGGATTGGCTAGAGAGACAACTCGGATTGGGAACCGGGCTGATGATCCTCATCATAAAGGCGGACGCCATTGGCGCCCGACGGAGCGCCGGGGTGCCGGCACCATCATGCACACGACCCTGAATCGGCCGCGCAAGTGGGCCACCGCCTTCGCGCTGACCGCGCTCGCAGTCGCGATCTCCTACGAGTGGCTGGACCGCCCGATTGCCTATTTCGCCCACGCCCATTTTCACAATGAGCCGTTGTTCGCACGGCTGACGCTCATCCCCGAAGTTTTCGCGCCGCTCGCCGTGCTGGCATTCATCGTGCTCGGGCTGCGCGCGTTGCTGGAAAAGCCGCTGACCCGACCCGAAGCCGTCGCGCTGCTGTGCGCAGTGAGCCTCGTGATCGCGAGCGCCATCAAGAACCAGCTGAAAATCGTGTTCGGCCGTACCTGGCCCGAAACCTGGGTCCGCAACAATCCATCGCTGATTCAGGACGGCGTTTACGGCTTCAATCCGTTTCACACCGGCGCCGGATTCGAATCGTTCCCCTCCGGGCACACCACTGCGATCGTGGCGGTCATGTCCGTGCTGTGGATCTGTTACCCGCGGTTCCGGATCCTGTACGCCCTGTTCACCGCCGCGGTGGTGATCGGGTTGATCGGCGCCGACTTCCATTTCGTGAGCGATTGCATTGCCGGGGCGTTCATCGGAGCCTCGACCGGATGGATCGTGGTCACGCTTTGGGAGAGCGGCGGCCGGGTGCCGGTTTCGCCGCGCCGCATGGAGCAGAGCTGAGCGATGCTTTACAGCGCCTCGCCTCGCATCAAGCGCGGTGCGGCGAGTGTCGGTGCAACGCCTTCGCGCATGAGCGCCCGACGCAGCGGACCGATCCGACCGACGAGATAAAGCCCGAGCCCGCGGATGCCCTGGATCGGCAAGAAATCCGAGAGCAGGCTGCGGTTGAGGAGATCGACTGCGAACGCGCGGGTCGTCACGTCGGCCCGGCGCGAGGTCTCGTACCGGGCCAGCAGCTCCATCGAACCGGGATCGCCGCCGGCCTGTCGCGCCGCCGCTGCAAGCTCGGCGATCGTCGCCGCATCGCGCAGACCCAGATTGAGCCCCTGCGCGCCGATCGGCGGCAGCACGTGGGCCGCTTCGCCAACGAGCGCGGTGCGGCGCGCGGAAACGCTTCGGGCAGTTTCGACGCCGAGCGGAAAAATGCCGGGCTCGGTTTCCAATGCGATTTTCCCGAGGATGAAATGGGCACGGCGCTCGATCTCCTGGGTCAGCGCCGGCGCCGGAAGCGCGCCGAGCCGCTCCGCCTCACGGGAACTTACGACGCAAACCAGGCTCGAGCGCATGCCCGTGAGCGGCACCAGCGTGAAGGGCCCGCCTTCGGTGTGGAATTCGGTGGAGACGCCCGCGTGCGGCCTCGTGTGGCGCAGGTTCAAGGTCAGCGCCGCCTGGCCATAGTCGAATGCGTCCGTCAGGATTCCGGCAGCCGCACGGCACAGCGACCGGCGACCGTCGGCCCCGATGACGAGCCGCGCCTCGATCCTGCTCCCGTCGGCAAGGCGCACGCGAACGTGGTCTGCCTCGGGTTCGATCGCCGCTGCGGCCTGATCGATTCGCGCCAGTTGCGGAAGATTCGCCGCGCGACGGTCGAGCGCGGCGACGAGATGCTGATTTTCGATATTGTGTCCGAATGCTTCGAGCCCGATTTCCGCGGCATGGAACACGACTTCCGGCGCCCGGATCAGGCGCCGCGTGTCGTCGATGATGCGGATGGCCTCGAGGGGAGCGGCCTGGTCGCGGCACGATTCCCAGACCCCGAGCGTCTCGAGCGCGCGCACCGAGCCGGCGAGCAACGCCGTCGTGCGGTTGTCGGGCCGGGCAGGGCGCTTGGACACCAGCGCCGTGTCGATTCCGGCGGCTGCCAGCGCAATCGCCGCCGTCAGCCCGGCGGGTCCCGCGCCGATCACCGCGATTTCGACGCGCGAGGCGTCCGACCCGCTCCTGGGCCGATATTGCCGATCCCGTGATCCAGCCATGTCGCCTTGCGCAGGACTTGACGAACCCGCCGAAAACCGTGCCCGCTACGCCGGTTCGGGCCTATGCCCGCCCCGCCTCGGATAGCATGGACGTGATCGCGGATCACTCTCCGGCCGATTCCAGCCCCGAACCCGCAGGCTCACCGGCAAAGGCCGGGCTATCGGCGCGCGCTTTTGCGGTCCATGTGCTGACCGCCAGCGGCGCCGCGCTGTGCCTGCTGGCGCTGCTGGCCGCGATTTCGGCGAACTGGTCGCGGATGTTCGCCTGGCTCGGCCTGGCACTGATCGTCGATGCAGTCGATGGCGCGCTTGCTCGCCGTTGCAACGTCAAAGAGCTCTTGCCGCGCTGGTCGGGAGACACGCTCGACCTGGTGGTCGATTATCTGAGTTACGTGTTCGTGCCGGCTTACGCGATCGTGGCCGGCAACTTGTTGCCGGACATCGCGGCGATCCCGGCCGGGTTGTTGATCCTGGTCGCCAGCGCGCTGTATTTCGCCGATCGTCGGATGAAAACCCCCGACAATTATTTCCGCGGCTTTCCGGCGCTGTGGAATGTCGTCGCTTTTTATCTGTTCCTCTTGCGGCCCGAGCCGTGGCTGAGCGTTGCCCTCATCGTGGTGCTGTGCGGACTGAGCTTCGTACCGTTCCCCTTCCTGCACCCGTTGCGCGTCGCGCGCTTCCGCGGTTTCAGCATCGTGCTGCTCTTTGCCTGGGTGGCGCTCGCCGTCGCGGCGGTCATCCAGGACCTGGAGCCCGGAATCTTCGTCCAGCTGACCCTGGCCGCGCTCGCGGTTTATTTCTGCGCAGCCGGTCTGTTCCGAGGTCCGGTCGCGCCCGCCTCGTGAGCCGCCGAGAAGCATCCGCCGATGGCATCGCAGAAACCCGTTCTCCTCATTACCGGTGGCAGCCGCGGTATCGGCGCGGCTTGCGCCAGGCTCGCGGGCGCGCGCGGCTTCCAGGTCGGCGTCAATTACCTGCGCGATCGACGCGCCGCCGACGGGGTGGTCGCCGAAGTCGAGGCAGCGGGCGGCAAGGCGATCGCGATCCAGGGCGACATGAAAGCCGAAGCCGATGTGGATCGGGTGCTGCAAACATTGGAGCGCGAGCTCGGCCGACTGAGCCACGTCGTCTACAACAGCGGCATCACCGGGGCCGGGTCCCGACTCGAAGCGGCCAAGACCGAGACCTTGCGCGAGGTGCTCGATCTCAATGTGTTGGGCGCACTGTTGTGCTTGCGTGCCGCCGTTCCCCGCATCTCGACCAAGCACGGCGGCGCGGGCGGTGCGATCGTGCTGATCTCTTCCGCGGCGGCAACGCTCGGCAGCCCTGGCGAATATGTCTGGTACGCCGCCTCGAAGGGCGCGATCGAATCGATGACCATTGGGCTCGCGCGCGAGCTTGCCGCCGACAAGATCCGGGTCAACGCGGTCGCGCCCGGACTGATCGCCACCGAGATACACCCGCCGGGCCGGCTCGAGCGACTGGCGCCCGCGGTGCCGATGGGGCGCGCCGGCTCCGCCGAAGAAGTCGCCGAAGCGATCGTGTTTCTGTTGTCCGATGCGGCGTCCTACGTGACCGGCACCGTGCTGCGCGTCGCAGGTGGCCGGTAGATTTCGGGCCATCCGGCGGTCCGCGCCCCGCTCTCCACCAGGTCGGCTATGCCGTCGCGATGAACCAGACCAGAATGCCGGCAAACAGCGCAAGGATGAAGCCGACCAAAATCCACGCGTGGCCAAGACCCGCATCGGGTTGCGCCTGGTAGAAACCGCGGCGCTCGGCTCGCCGCGCGGCGTCGAGATCGCCGGGAGCAAGCGGCGTGCCCGCCGCTTCCTCATCGGTGCCCAGGGGTACCGAAGCAGGATCGGGCCACGACACCTTGTCTCCGGTCCGGCCCCGGTCGATATCGTGGCGAAGCTGGTCGGTTGTTGGACGCTTGCGCTCGGTCACGCTGGGCATTCGAGCCTCCAGGGAAACTGCGCAGACGCGGGGAGCGCCGGACGCCGCCCGAACGCTTCAAGGCGCGTCGGGCGGAACCAGCAACAGATCGCGTGTCTTGAGCCATGCCTTGAAGGCGCGGCCGGCGTCCTGCGCTTGTTCGGGGGATTGCACATTCCGGAGCTTCTCCAGCAGCCCCGATGTATTCCGGTCGAGATTTCCCACCTCGCAGTTTCGTACGAAGTCGGCGGCCTGCTCGACGGACCGGACGATCGCCTCGGGTTTGCCGACGTGCACGGGCGGGTTGATGGCAAAATCCGGCATGATCAAAAAATAACGCCCAGCCCAGGCGGGTGTTCCGATCTTCCTCCGTTCGCGATCAAATGTAATTGGCGGCGGCGGCCGCTTCCGAGAAGGATTTTCCGGCATGAAGCGCCCGTTCGAGAGCGGCATCGGTTGCGCGCATGCGCTCCGCCGCATCGATCACGCGTTCCAGATCGCCTCTCGGAACGACGACGATTCCGGTGTCGTCGCCCGCGACCAGATCGCCCGGTTTCACCGGGATGCCGCCGATCATCACCGCCTCACCCAGGGCTTCCAGCTTGAGCCGCGTCTTGCCCGTGGTCGGGGTAACGGAGCGGCTTGCCAGCCACACGCCGGTCGCGCGGATCTCCTCGACGTCGCGGCATCCTCCGTCGATCACCACACCCGCCGCTCCTCGCTTTTGCGTCGCGAGCGCGGCAAGGCCCCCGAACGTCGAAACGTCGGCGCCGCCGACGTCCGCCATCAGCACGTTGCCCGGCTCGATCGCCGCAATCATCTTGCCGACGCCGAACTCCGCGCGCGGATAGCTGCCGAGTGCCCCGGCCCGTTCCCGCGCGGTCACGGCAAATCCGGCGAAACGCCCGCGACCGCTGCGCTGAACGAGGCCGCGCACGACGCCGGAGATGCCGCACTGATCGAGCGCATCCGACCAGGTGCTGGTCCCGATCGTCATGCAGCGCCGCAGAAGCTCTGCCGTGTCCATTGTCGTCCTCCCGATGCCGAGCGCCGCAGGCTAGCACGATGCGCGCAAAAACCCCGCGCGCCGCGCATGGCTCCATCGAGCCCAATTGCTTGCGTCCTGGCCGGACGAACCTATGATCGCGGCCCGGCAATGGGTGCCCGCGGCACGCGTCGGCGCTCGCCGATTTAGGCAGAGGCGAAGTCCCACAGGAGCCAGCCATGGTCGCAGCAGTCCGAGTTCATAAACCCGGCGGTCCCGAAGTCATGAAATACGAGGATGTCGAGGTCGGCGCCCCGGGGCAGGGTCAGATCCGGGTCCGCATCCACGCTTGCGGCCTCAACTACATCGACACCTATTTCCGCAGCGGGCTGTATCCGCCGCCTGCGGTGCCTTTCGTTCTTGGCAACGAAGGGGCGGGCGAGGTCACCGCGGTCGGTCCCGGGGTCACGGATTTCAAGGTCGGCGACCGGGTCGCATGGGTGATGATCGGAAGCTACGCGGCCGAGCGTCTACTGCCGGCGGACCGAGCCGTAAAGCTTCCCGCCAATATTTCCTACGAGCAGGCGGCCGCCATGATGCTCAAGGGCATGACGGCTCAATATCTGCTTCGTCGCACTCACAAGGTGCAGAAGGGCGAGAACGTGCTGATCCACGCCGCGGCCGGAGGCGTGGGGCTGATCGCCTGCCAATGGGCAAACCACCTCGGCGCCAACGTGATCGGCACAGTGGGCTCCAAGCAGAAGGCCGAGCTCGCCAAAGCTCACGGCTGTCATCACGTGATCCTCTACAACGAGGAAGATTTCGTCGCACGCGTCAAGGAGATCACCAAGGGCGATCTGTGCGCGGTGGTCTATGACGGAGTCGGCAAAGCGACGTTCCCGGGCTCGCTCGATTGCCTGCGTCCGCTCGGCCTGTTCGTGAGCTTCGGCAATGCGTCGGGGCCGATCGAGGCGTTCAATCTCGGCATCCTCTCGCAAAAGGGCTCTCTCTACGTCACCCGGCCCACCCTCGTTACCCATACGGCCAAGCACGAGGATCTCCTTGCCACCGCCAACGATCTGTTCTCGGTCGTGGCAAGCGGCGCCGTAAAGATCGCGGTCAACCAAAAGTACGCGTTGAAGGACGCGGTGAAGGCCCACCGCGATCTCGAGGGCCGGAAAACCACCGGCGCGTCGGTTCTTACTCCGTGAGTTTCGGCAGCGACGCTGTGACTCTTCACCACCTGCTCTGCAGGAAGCTGCCGATGCGCGCGACGGCCCGGCGCGCTTCCGGCAGGATGGTCGCGAACAGGTGCCACACGTGCGGCATGCGCGGCCAGATCTCGAGCTCGACCTCGCATCCCACGGCGCGCAGCTTCTCTGCCATACGCACCGCATCGTCGCGCAGGATCTCATCGCTCCCCACCTGGATGAGGGTAGGAGGCAGCCCGGCTGGATCGCCATATACGGGAGACGCATAGGGCGCGCGCGGATCGGCACCCTGGAGATAATATTCGGCGAGCTTTCGCGCCCCGCCCGCATTCAGCATAGGGTCGGACTCGGCGTTGAGCTCGAGCGACGGGCTCCTGAGAGCGAGGTCGACCCAGGGCGAGAGCCCGACGGCTGCCGCCGGAAGCGGCAGGCCTTCATCGCGCAGCTTCAGCAGCATCGCGAACGCCAGCGCGCCGCCGGCGGAATCTCCCATTACGGCTATCTGCCGCGCATCGGCACCGTCCGCCAGAAGCCAGCGATAGGCCGCGACCGCGTCCTCGAGTGCCGCCGGAAACGGATGCTCCGGTGCGAGCCGATAATCCACCGACAGCAAACGCGCCCGCGCCGCCGCCGCCAAGCGCCAGGTCAGATGCCGGTAGAGCGAGGACGATCCGGTCACGAAGCCGCCCCCGTGCAGATAAAGAACATGACGATCGCGTTGCGAGGCGCGCGCGGTCACGCGGACCGCCGGGACCCCGCCGGCGTCGACCGCGATCGTCTCCGTGCCTGCGGGTGGGTTCGGGATGAACCGTTCGGCGCCCGCGCGCGACTGCCGCATCTGCGCCACGGTCGCGTCGGGACGATCGCGGCGCTTGACGAACCGGCGCAGGCCCAGGCGCACAAACTCGGCGCGCAGGCTCATCCGCTTCTGGGCTTCTGCTTGCGACCGCGGTCAGTCTCTGGCATTTCGGTGATCTCTTGGCGCACTTGCAAGCCGAACGGTGTCTTGGTCAACGGCGGCACTAGATCACGAACGGAACCAGGGCTTTCACCCTCGTGCGGTACGCCGCATAATCCTTCGGAAAGTGCCGCATCAGCAACGCCTCTTCCTGTCGCAGCTTGATCCAGAAGCTCGCAAAGCACAATGCGAAGCCCACGAAGCCACCGACCCGGCCGACCGCGAGTGCCGTGGCGAAGAACATCACCAGGATCGCCGAATAGATCGGATGCCGGACGTAACGGTATGGGCCGCCGGTCACGAGCTCGTGTCCACGCTTGAGCGTGACGATGGCGCTCCAGTTCGAGCCGATCGCCCGGCGCGCCCAGATGGCGAGGACCAACCCTGCGGCACAGAGGACGGCTGCGACGATGTCCACGGCCGGACCAGGCGGTACGACACGTCGCGCGAGCGGATCGAGCACAAAAGCGCCGAGGAGCAGCGCAAACGCCGACACGATCAGCAGCAGATACCATGAGCGGCTCGCCCAACTCTGGCGTTCCGCCGTACGCTTGCGCGAGGCCGCCGCCGCGATCCAATACGCCGCGAAAACGACCCAGCACGCGATGATGAAATTGCGCGCCAGCATGCCGCATTATTGACAATCGTGCGCCTCCGCGCACCTGTAGGATCTCGTTACCTGCGCCGAGAGTGACTGCAGAATGGCAAGGCTTCGCTGATCGCGTCCGACGGAGGAAATTCCGGATGAACGACCCAACCGCGGCGCGTTCCGCCGCCGCCGATCCATCGGTTCTCCCTGCCGCGCACGCGGGCGGGATCGAGAACGTCGAAAGCCGGACCTTTGTGATCCGCGATTTCGCGCTCCAATGCGGCAAGGTGCTCGCAGAGGCGGCGATCGCCTATGAGACCTATGGCAGGCTCGATGCGACCGGCCGCAATGCCGTGCTGCTCGCGCACGGCTTCACCAGCAGCCATCATGCCGCCGGCCGCTACGCACCCGGCAAGGCGCCGCGCGGCGTGTTCGAGCACGAGCCCGGATGGTGGGAGGCGCTGGTCGGACCGGGGCGCGCAATCGACACCGATCGAGTGTTCATCGTGTCCTCCAACATGTTGGGCTCCTCCTACGGCTCGACCAATCCGGCGAGCCTCGATCCGGGGACCGGAAAAGCTTATGGCCCGAATTTTCCGCCGATCACGCTGGCCGATATCGTGCGGTCCCAACGTTTCCTGCTCGATCATCTGGGCGTGAGACATCTCGTGGCTGTCGCCGGCCCGTCGTTCGGCGGTTACCAGGCGTTCCAATGGGCGGTCACGTTTCCCGATTTCATGAGCGGAATTGTCGCGGCGGTCACCGCGCCCAAAGGTAGCGGCGGCGAACGCGCCGTCCGCGATCTCATTGCGCAGCTCGCCCACCATCCCAATTGGAACGGCGGTTTCTATTACGACAAAGGCGGCATCCGCTCGGCAATGATCGAATTTCGAGTGGCCACGCTGAAGCGCTACGGCATCGAGCGGCAGCTGATGGAGCAATATCCGGATTCCGCCGCGCGGGAATCGGCGATCCGCATGCTCGCCGAACACTGGGCGGATGCGTTCGACGGCAACTCGCTCATCACCTTGCGCAGGGTTGCCGCCCAATTCGACGCCGAGCAGCATCTTTCGAGGATCAAAGCCAAGGTGCTCTACGTGCTGTCGACGACGGATCAGCTGTTCCCTGCCGCGATCGGCCCCGGCGTGGTGGAACGGCTGACAGCGGCAGGCGTCGACACCACCTATTTCGAGCTCGATAGCGACAAGGGACACCTCGCGAGCGGGGTAGATGCCGAGAAATGGGCCCCCATTCTGCGAGAATTCCTGCAGCACTTGCCCACGGGGGCCTGATCTGCCGCGACAAAACGCCGTCCGCGGGTCGCGCGTGCTTCGAAAAAAGACCCCGGCTCGCTCGAAGAGGCCGGGGCCAGAAGCCCGACAGCCGTGCAAGGGAGGAAATGCCGACTGTCGGTCTAGGCCAAGATTCGCACGTGCATCCCAGCGCCGGTGTGACCCCGTTCACAGGGCGGCCAGGAAACCTCGCCGCGACAGCGGGCGCCCGCGCTACGCCGGCGCACCCCGGAACTTCGCCCTCGAAGTCGCGGTTGTTCATTCGACACAGCACCGCAGCGATTGTTCACTCGATACGCGGAACCGGCAGCGGGGACATCATGGATCGGACAAGACATAGCGGCATCGTCGACGGATTGGAGGCGATGAAGGCCGCCGGCCTCATCATCCGGTACAATCTCACTTGGGAAGGACCGGGTGGCGAGCCGAAAGTGGCGGTATGGCGTGCTTGCGATACGCCGGACGATCATCTGCGCAAATCGATTGCCGGCGGCTTGGCCGGTTTGGTGACGGAAGCCCAGTTAATCATCGTACCGAGCGCCGAGCGTGCCCCCTGAAGTTAGAAGGAACCGGTGGTAATATTGTGCGTTGACTGGCCCTGGAGGCCAACATGCTTTCGACCATTTTGATCATCATCCTGATCCTTCTGCTGATCGGCGCGTTGCCGACCTGGCCCTATAGCGCGGGCTGGGGCTACGGGCCTGGCGGAATTCTCGGACTGATTCTGATCATCGTCCTCATCCTGGCGCTTCTCGGCCGGCTCTAGGCGGGGGTTCCGGGATTTTTCAACGAATTTTCGAAGATCTCGGCTGATTCTGCCGGGATCTAACTAGAACCTTGCGGCCCCCCTGTGCGTTATCGACGGTCAGCACCGGGGGAGATTCAGCAAGGAGACTTCCGATGAGGAAAACGCTGAGGAACTCATTTGTGGTGACGACCGCGGCGGCAGCCCTCGTCACCGGCATTACCATCGCGGCCGCGCAACAAGGACCCGGAGGGGGCAGCATGGGCGGTGGCGGCGCCGCGGCCGGCGGCGGTGGCGGTGGTGTCGAGCGGCACCAAGGCTCGTCTGGCGGTGGCGGTGGTCACGCCCAGGGCTCCCAGAGCCTAGGCACACAGAGCCGCGGCGGCGGTCAGCTCGGCGAGACCCACGGGCAGCAGCGTGGCCAGACCCTGGGCGAGCAGCGCGGGCCGCAGCGTGGTCACGCCCAGGGCTCCCAGAGCCTAGGCACACAGAGCCGCGGCGGCGGTCAGCTCGGCGAGACCCACGGGCAGCAGCGTGGCCAGACCCTGGGCGAGCAGCGCGGCAAGGCGCTCAGCGAGCAGCGCGGCGAGCGGCGCGGCATGACGCAGGGCCGTACCAGCACCCAAACCCAGACCACCACGCGGGAGCGCACCGGCCAGACCGGCTTCGCGCAGGGTGGCGCTCAGGGTCGCGTCTCGCTCAATACCCAGCAGCGGTCCCAGATCCACAACGTGGTCATCAACAAGAACTTCACGTCGCGCTTCAGCGTGAGGAACGTGAACTTCGATATCCGCGTCGGTACCGTGATCCCGCGCAGCTTCCACCTGTTCGCGGTGCCTGAGGATATCGTGACGATCGTGCCGCGGTTCCGCGGGTTCAGGTTCTTCATCGTCGAGGAGGAGCTGGTGTTCGTGGACCCGGTCACGTTCGAAATCGTGGCGGTCATTCCCATCTAGCACGGGAAGAGCGCAAACAGAGCCTCGAAATGCGGAGCCCCGCCGGGAAACCGGCGGGGCTCTTTATTGGCCCGGTGGTCGCAACGACCGTCAACCAGGCCTGTCGATATCGCGGCCTGGGCTGACCATATCCGCCGAGGAGCATCGCCCGATTCCCTTGCCGACAGGCCCCGGAACATTCGTGATGGCTCGGCGTTGGCCAGTGCCGGGCAGGTTTCCTTCCCCCTCTGTCCTGACGCAGCCCGGTAACAGCCCTGGTCGAGTTTGCGATGGGCTCGATCAGGGCTATTTGCATTCGCTTCGCGGCTTCCGGCCGCTTTCCCGAGCAGTTGTCATTCGGACGCCCCTCGTCGCGACCTACGCCGAAAAGATTTGCGGAAGTCGGGAGCCGGCCTATGGCTGATCCGGGCCAGCGAGCGATTGCGACGAAATGAGCGACGAGGATCCATGGTCGAACTCCCGACGGGTGCTGCATGCGGCTCTGGCGGGATTCAGCGCCGTGCTGGTGGGCAACGGCTTGGGCCGGTTCGCCTATACGCCGCTGCTGCCCGCGCTGATCTCGGACCATTGGTTCTCGCCCAGCGCCGCCGCTTATCTCGGCGCCGCCAATCTTGCGGGATATCTCGCCGGAGCCGTGCTGGGCCATGCCGCGACCCGCTACGTTCGGCCCGCCTGGCTTCTGCGCGGCATGATGTTTCTGACCGGCGCCAGCCTTTTGGCCTGCGCCGAGCGAGATCTCGGGTTTGCCTGGTTTTTTCTGTGGCGGTTCGCATCGGGGTACGCGGGCGGCGTGCTCATGGTCGTCGGAGCGCCGATCGTGCTTTCCGCCACGCCGCCGCGGCGCCGCGGTGTCGTCGGCGGCATGATGTTCACGGGCGTCGGACTGGGGATCGCCGCCTCCGGCATCATCGTGCCGCCATTGATCGAATGGGGCGGGCTGGAGAGAGCCTGGCTCGGTCTCGGCGCAGTCTCGCTGGTGCTGACGCTCATCGCCTGGAACGGATGGCCCGGGGAGCAGGTCGGATTCGACACGAGGCGCCGGGCGCGAGCCGCGCTCGGCATACCGGTTTCGGCGCTCGTTGCCGAGTATGGGCTCAACGCCATCGGCCTCGTCCCGCATATGCTCTTTCTGGTCGACTATGTCGCTCGCGGCCTCGGCCAAGGTCTCGACGCCGGCGCGTTCCATTGGGTCGTATTCGGAATAGCGGCGGTGTTCGGGCCGGTACTGGCCGGGCAGCTGGCGGATCGGATCGGATTTCGCGCGGCGTTACGCTTGGCCTTCGCCGTGCAGGGCGCGGCCGTAGCGCTGCCCGTGATCACTTCTGCTTCCGGATGGATTCTGGTTTCAAGCGCCGTCACGGGCGCATTCGTGCCGGGCATCAGCACGCTGGTGCTCGGGAGAATTCACGAGCTGATCCATGGCGGTCCCGCCCAGGGCCGGGCGTGGGGGCACGCGACCACGGCATGGGCCCTCGCGCAGGCGATCGCCGCCTATGGTTACTCCTACCTGTTCGGACGAACGGATGATTATCCGCTGCTGTTCGCGATTGCAGTGGCTGCCATCATGTTAGCGCTCGGCTTGGAGCTTGCGGCGGGAGGCTCGCGGCCCCGGCAGGGCGCCTCGTAATACCGGATCGGCACCGTTTCGGTGAAATACCGCTGCTGGCTTCCGCTGGCTGCGAAGGCCTTGTGGCCGCTCTCAGCCTGAACCGGAGTCGGGAGGGATGTTGCGCAACGCGGTACTCACCGTGGTCACCAATTTTTGGTCGGCCACTGGCTTCGCCAGCCAGGCGATTGGATTGGCGCGATCCGCGCGGGCGCGGGTCGTGGGGTCGGAGAAGGCCGAGATGAAAATGCTGCGAATGCCGAAGCGATCGAGAATTTCCGTAGCCGCCTGGATGCCGTCACGCGGGCCGGCCAGGCGGACGTCCATCAGCACCAGCTCCGGCTGGTGATCGGGGACGAGCTGAACCGCTTCCTCCGCTGTCGACGCGATGTCGACCACATCGTAGCCCGCTTCGGTCAGGGCATTTTCGAATTGAAGCGCGACCAGATAGTCGTCTTCCACGATCAGGATACGGCGGCGACTTGGATCCTGAGCCCGTGAACCGGCGGTTCTAGACATGAGTTGAGGCAAGTTGTCAGCCCGTTGAGAATTTGCAGCTTTGTCCTCGAATGGCTCGAGCGCGTAATCGGTTCCCGGCAGCACGGCGCGCGGGCGAAGCGGCGAGGGGTCTCGACATGCTCTCGACATGCTCAACGCCTCCGCCAGGGCGAGGCACGGCGGAATTTATACCGGCGAGCTGGGCGAGTTAAAATACTTTATTGGGTCACCCGTATCATCGTACTACTCTCGCGGTCGACCCGCGGGGAAGAGGATGGGGAAGTCCAAAATTCCATTGATCGTGCTGCCGGGTCACCCCTCGGACCCCCATGCCGTCAAGGCGCCGCCCGTCGTCGAACTGGGCACCGAGAACGAGTATGCCTGTGGGTCGTGCGGAACCGTGCTCTTGAGGGCCAATGCCGGTCAGGTGCACAACGTGGTGCTCCGGTGCAGCCGATGTAACGCCCTCAACAAGGCCGACATCTGAGGCGCGCCCGGACGCTTGCGCCGGGCGGCTCAGATGAAAGGACGCGGTCGCCGCTCGGCAAAGTCGTAGCCGGCAATTTCCGCCAAGCGGTCACGGTCGCGCAGCCGGAACATCTTCTTTTTCCAATACACGACTTTTGCCGATGTCAGCCGGCGCAACGTGTTGTTGGCGTGCACGAGTGACATTCCCAGCATGTCCGCCAGATGCTGCTGAAAGAACGGGAATTCGAGGCTGTCGCCATCGGTCAAGCCGAGATCCTCGGCGCGCCGGAATAGGTGGAGCAGCAAATAGGCCATGCGTTCCAGCGCGCTGCGCCGGCCGACGCTCAGAAGATGCTCATCGAGAATCCGCTCCTCCCGCGCGGCAAGCCAGGTCAAATCGAAAGCCAAGCTTGGATGATTGGAAAACAGCTCCCACAGTTTCTCGCGTGGAAAAATGCACAGCACCATGTCGGTCAGGGCCTCGGCCGAGTGTCCCATCCGCTCGAACACCGAGGTCTGCAGCCCGAGGAAGTCTCCCGGCAGCGCGAAATTCAGAATTTGTCGGCGGCCGTCGGGGAGCATTTTGTAGCGAAACGCCCAACCGGCCAACACCGTGTAAAGGTGCGGACTGTTGGTGTCTTCCAGGAATAACGTCGTCCCGGCTTCGGCGTTGAGCTCGCCGGATTTGAACGCCGAGATGAACTCGAGTTCGGGTGGCGAAAAGTCCCTGAACGCCGCGTTGGTCCGGAACGGGCAACGCTCGCACGGAACCGTCCTCCCAGGTACCGACTCCAGGACCGTCATGTCAGCTCCTCGGCTTACTCCCGGCGCGGACTCATGCCGGCTCTCATGGATTTCGCTCGCGACCCCGCATCGGGGGGCGAGCTGCTTCGATCACCGGCGCGCCGCCACGGAGTGGTCTGCACGCACATCCGATTGGGAACGACCGATTTGCTGCGAGACGTCGGAGAGCGCAATGGCGTCGAGCGCCAGGATAAACGCAAAGACCGCAGCCAATGACAGTCCGAACAGTTTGGAGTAACGCGTCTCGTTCATATGCACTGCTCACGACTCAGGGGCCGCAATCCGAATTTGGTCGAGGATTCCTGAATCGGCAAAAGCCGTCGCGCTTCGCGACGTTGGACGTGGCCCGGCTGGCCGGTCGGTGGGCGCAGCCGGCAGACCCCGCGAGCGAGCGCCGATCAGGCCACGCGCTTGGTACGCCTGCTGCGGCCCGCGCCCGTCCGTTTGGATTGGCGGGTCGCCTTGCGCCGCGCTGCCGTTTTCGACGAGCGGCGACGCGACCCCGACGGCAAATAGCCTTCGAGCATACGGCGAAGCGTATCCAGCGATTTCTTTAGCTCGGTGACGCTGCTTTGGACCGTCCTGCCGACGGCGGAAGCACGCTTGCGACGTGAACGTTTCCTTGCGGCCATGGGTGCCCTCCGGTTTGTGAACGCAAACCAACGTCGCAACGTCCTGGAAGTTCCATGCACGCCTGCACTCGGCAGCTTCGATCTCATCGCCGCTTGATTTCGATTCACCGCGTGCCATCGTGAGTCACGTAGTGATTCGCGCCGGTGCTCGGGCTCGCGATCGGCTCAGGGTTAGCCTCGATCGCGCCCGCCGCCACCCGCAGGGGAGATGCTGGGTTGATCAAGGTTCGGTTGCGCGGCGGCGCGCTAGCGATGGATGCTCGCCTCAGGTCTGCTCCGGCGAAATTGCCTCGCTGGGTTTCCGCTGTTGTGCTCTTGATGGCAACTGCCGCGATCGCCATAGGGCTCATCCTCGCCGGATTCGGATTGTTTGCCGCGCTACGCATCGCTCATGATTCCGGTGCTTCGCTCGAGCGGGCTTCGGCTGCGGCCCCTTTCGCGTCGAGCGCGTGGCAGCGCCATTCGGCCGGCGGCGCCGATCGGACCATTCCTGGCGCGATTGGGCCTCCCGTGATGGCGAAATCAGATGCCCCGGAAAGCGAGCTCAGCCTCGAAACCGGAAGCGCGCGGAGCGAGCCGCCGAATGGAAACGCTGCGCGGCCGGGCGCAATCGCGGATTCCGTACCCGCAGCAGTGCCGCCTCCCGCATCCAGCGTGCCGGCGCCTGCCACCGCCGCTGAGGGCGAAGTAACTGACAGCATCCATCATACCGCGGCGGCGGCGCCCACGAGCGAGAGCGCGACGGCGCACCCAACGCAGACGAAGCGACACCCTGCGGTCAAGCGCCATGTGGTTCGCAAGCGCATTCGCCGCATTGCACGGCGCCCGGCGTACTCCGGCGCCGCCGCGAGCCCGTTCCAGCCGATGTTCAGCTCTCCGTAAGGCGTTCCTCTCCTCGGTTTCGGCAGCCTCATCGGCGGCGGCTCTCGACGCGCTGCTGCGATTGCGGCCTGCCCGAGGCACCTCGCCGCGATCGCAAACGCGAGGCACCGTCCGGCCCACGGCATTAACCAATCGCGCCGCTTCGATGACCGGGCCTACCGCGGCTGCGGAAAATGCCCTATAGATGCGCACGGTCGCCGTCCGGCCTGCGGCCGCCGATCTGCAGGAACCCTGCGGACCAGCTCAACATTAATCCAATGCCGGCACCTATGGATCTTTCGCGCAAGGTCCGGTGACCCCGGTCGCCAGCGGCCGGGGTCTGTATGTTGGAAGGCGCGGCGTCCGCGACCCGGGCGTGAGCCGGTAGGAGTTCCCCATGGCGCCCCGAGCGTATTGGAAGGGTTACCTCAAGCTGTCGCTGGTCTCTTGTCCGATCGCCCTCTATCCGGCTTCGTCCGCCTCGGAGCGGGTCTCGTTCCATCGTGTCAACAAGAAAACCGGCAATCGACTCAAGCAGCAGATGATCGATCCGGAAACCGGCGAACCGATCGCCAAGGAAGACATCGGCCGAGGCTATGAAATCGGCAAGGGGCAATACGTTCTGATCGAGGACGAGGAACTCGAAAAGATCCAAATCGAGAGCACCCATACCATCGACATCGACACGTTCGTGCCCAAAGCCGAGGTGGACGAGCGCTATCTGGAGAACCCGTATTATTTGGCTCCGACCGACAAGGTCGGGCAGGAGCCGTTTGCCGTGATCCGCGATGCGATCCGCGATATGGAAATGGCGGCGCTCGGTCGGGTCGTGTTGTCGCGTCGCGAGCGCGTGATCATGCTGGAACCGTTCGAACGCGGGCTGCTCGGCATGACGCTGCGCTACCCGTACGAGGTGCGCGGCGAGAGCGCGTATTTCGAGGACATTACCGAGATCAAGCTGCCGGCGGAAATGCGCGAGCTTGCCGCCCATATCGTGAAGACCAAGTCGGGGCATTTCGATCCTTCCAAGTTCGAGGATCGCTACGAGACGGCGCTCATCGAGTTGCTGCGGCGCAAGCAGGAAGGCAAACGGATCGAGCCGATCCGCGAGGCACCCCGGCCGAGCAACGTCGTCAATCTCATGGACGCCCTGCGAAAGAGCGTGCAGGCGGAGGGAGGTGGCGCGCCGGCACGAAGCCGAGCGCCGTCGGGCGAACGGCGCCGTTCCACTCCGCGAACCCGGAAGTCGTCGGGACGGGCACGCAAGGCGGGCTAGGCCGGCCAGGCCGAGCCGTTCCAAATTCAGGCACCGCGAACCCGTTCACGGCGGCAGCGCTTCCGCCCGCCATGGGTTCGCCTGGCTTTTGTCGCGGAGGCCTCCGGCGCTCCGGCGCAGGCGTGGGAACCTACGTAGTTGCAACGGGGTTGAGGAGTTCGATCGTCCAGCGGGCGAGGGAAGCATCACGATGGCCGGCGCGCGCACTTTCACCTCGGTGCTTGCTCTCGCGGCCACGCTGATCACGACGGCAGGCGCCGACACTCCCGACCGCACCGCCGGGTTCGAGCGTGATCCGGACTGGAGAACGTACGTGGACCCGGATCGCGGCACCGCGGTCGACTATCCGGCCGCGCTTTTCTCCGTCGAGGCAGGGGCTCCGGAACGCGGTTCCGGCCGGGAATTCCGAACCGAGGATGGCCGTGCCCAGCTGATCATCTACACGCTGCCCAACGAGGAGCGGCGGAGCCCCCGATCCTATCTTGAGCGGCATCTTCTGCTGGCCCCGGGCGCGCTCGAATACACCCGAGTGGCGCGGCGTTTCTTCGCGATTTCCGGCGTGCGCGACGCCGACGTATTCTACAGTCGCTGCAATTTCCCGCACCGGCGGCGCGGCGACATGCGTTGCGTCTTTCTCCAATATCCGGAACGCGAGGCCAAGGCTTGGGATGCGGTGGTCACGCGAATCAGTCTTTCCTTGCGCGAGGAACCGCTCGGCGCCGGAATGGCATCGAGTGACCGAGCCAGGATAGGCAGGCATTCCCGGAGGCGGTAGGCTTTCGCTCGCCTCCCGGCGTCGACAGCAGAGCGAGGAGATATCCGGTGCACATCCTGTGGATCATCCTGATTGGATTCATCGCGGGCATCATCGCGCGGATTTTGGCGCCGGGGCCCAACAATCCCAACGGTTTCATTCTGACCACGGTGCTCGGCATCATCGGCGCGTTCGTGGCGACCTATCTCGGCCAAGCCGTCGGCTGGTATCGGGTTGATCAGGGCGCGGGCGTCATCGGCGCGATCGTCGGTGCGCTGCTGGTGCTGTTCGTATGGCACCGACTGGTGAGCACCAATACGATCGGCGACGTGGGCGGCCGGCGCTGGCTGTAGCCCAACGGCGCTGCGACCGGTCCCCCGGCGGCGCGGCATAGCCGTCCGTAATTTCGCGCCGGTCTTCCAGCGATCAGTGCAGCGTGCCGACGGACTTTTGCGGCTTGCGTTGGGGGGAAAGGTTCGCCGGGCTTTCGCGGCCCGCGTCCCGCGCCCCCTGTTCCAAGGCCCGGAGCGCATCCATGACGTCATCGAACTGCACCGGCTCGCCATTCGCCGGGGGCATCCACTTGAGCCCGAACGCCGCCTCGTTCGCGCAAACGCGGGCAAGCCAACGGGCCAGGATCGCGCGTTTTTCACCGATGCCCAGGTTAGGGTGCGCGACCACTTCGAAAGGGTCGGCAAATACCGCTTCGGGAGACAGGAACGCTTCGAACTCGCCCATGCGAGCCCATGGATGACGGTGAGCACGCGCGCGTGGCGGGCGGCCTGACCTGCGTCCCATAAATACCTCGTTCGAAATCTGGAAACCCCGTACGGCTGCAAGCACAATGGCCCTCCGGAGGTTCCGGCTTTGCCGAAAAATTTTTGACCCTACCCTCATGCTGCTCTGCAACGTGGGCGACCTCGGCCCTGCTCCGCTCGGCCACGCCAGCGCGGTCGCCGGTTCGACACCACGAAAGCTAAAATGACGTCTCACCGGCCTGGAGCAGGCATCGCTCCAAGGCCGGAAATTCCAAGACAGGGACATGTCCGTGACGTGGCTCATCCAACCGCGGCTGATCAATGAGGTCTTCTCCGATCCGGGGCTCCTGATCGATTTTCGCTTCGGCCGCCGGGCAATCCTGTTCGACCTCGGCGATCTCCATGCGCTTTCGTCCCGTGAAATCCTCCGGGTCAGCCACGTTTTCGTGTCCCACACCCATATGGACCATTTCGCGGGATTTGACCGGCTGCTTCGGCTCTCGTTGCACCGGCCGGCAACGCTTCACCTCATCGGTCCCGAGGGCTTCATCGACCGCGTCTGCCACAAGCTCGCAGCCTATACCTGGAACCTGCTGGACCAGGGCTCGGCCGAATTCTCGATCGTCGCGATCGAGTTCGTTGCCGATCGGCTGAGCCGAGGCTGCCGCTTCTGCGCCCGTGAGGCGTTCGAGCCGCGTCCATTTGCGCCCCCGGAACTGCCTGCAGGCACCGTGCTCGACGAGGAGGCTTTCCGCGTCCGGGCAAGCGTGCTCGATCACGGCATTCCCTGCCTCGCGTTCGCATTCGAAGAAAAGCTTCGGATCAACGTGCGCAAGCAGGGGCTAGATGCCCTCGGGCTTCCGGTCGGGCCATGGCTCAACGATGCCAAGCGGGCGGTGCGGCGCGCAAGCGCCGACACCACCCAGGTTTTCGTCGCCCCCAATCGGTCGGTTGCGTTGGGCCTGCTCAAGGCGCAGGCGCTGCGCATCGCCGCCGGGCAGAGGATCGCCTACGTTGTCGATGCGGCCTACCATGCGGCAAATATCGGACGGATCGCCGCGCTCGCGCGCCATGCCGATCAGCTGTTCATCGAGACGGCTTTTCTCGAGGCGGACGCCGCGCTCGCCGCCGAACGCCGGCACCTCACCGCGGCGCAAGCCGGCGCAATCGCCCGCGCCGCAGAGGTGACCCGCGTCACCCCGTTCCACTTCTCGCCGCGCTACCTGGACCGCGAAGACCAATTGCGCCGCGAACTGGAACTTGCGTTCCGGGGCGGCGACAGCAGCCCTTGAAATCCGCCCAGGAACCCATTCGGCGCTCGCCGGTTTTCCGTGTGGACCGTCGCAAACCGTCGCGAGGGCGACCTCGCCGAACCAGAAAGAGGAAGATCATGGGCCTGTTCTCGAAGGACATCAAATCGATGGACGACCTGTTCGTGCATGCGTTGCGGGATATCTATTACGCCGAGAACCAGATCCTGAAATCACTGCCGGACATGATCGAGAAGGCGGCCAACCCCAAGCTGAAGCAGGGCTTCCAGGCGCACCTGAACGAGACCAAGAACCATGTGAAGCGGCTAGAGCAGGTATTCCAGCTCGAAGGGCAGTCGGTGAAATCGGTGGATTGTCCGGCGATCGATGGCATCCTCGAAGAAGCGGATGACGTGATCGGCGATGTCGACGACAAGAACGTTCTCGACGCGGCAATGATCGCCGCGGCGCAGGCCGTGGAGCACTACGAGATCACCCGCTACGGCGCCTTGATCGCCTGGGCGAAGCAGCTCGGGCGTAATGACTGCGCCAAGATCCTCGAGCAGACGCTGCAGGAAGAGAAGGCGACCGACAAGAAGCTGAGCGACATGGCCGAGAGTCAGATCAACGTCATGGCGGCGAGCTGAGCGGATCGAACGCGCTCGTGCGGCGGCAGATCTCCATGCCTTCGACACCGGCCGCAAAGCAGGAGGGGAGCCGGCGCAAGCTCGTGGAATTCGACGGGGAGACCTGGGGGGCGCTCGATGTGCTCGCGCGGGATCGTCTCGCGAGCTTCCAGGAGCTCGCCGATGAGGCGTTTCGGGACCTGCTCCGCAAGTATCATCGTCCGGTCGGCCTTCGCGCGGCATTGCGGGAGAGCGTCAAAAGTGAACCCGGCCGCAAGCGATGAGCGGATCGCGCGGATGAGCCGCGACACATGCTGTTGCGGGGACAAGCCCCCGCGCGGTGGGTGAACACGAGGGAGCGCAGATGGACAAACCCGCTCGGCGATGCGGCTTCGTTGCCGCAGTTCTGTTGGCGCTCGCAATCGGGATCGGGCCGGCCGCTGCTCAGGGCGAGAGCAGAGGCTCGCCGGATACCGGCAATGCCAGCCGGGATTCCCGCTCCAACGACGCGCCTGCCGGCACGGCGACTGACGCGCCGCGCAATGTTCCGAATCTCGAGCTCAGCCAGTCGCAGCGGGACACGATCTATCAGAGCGCCAGCAATCGGCAGGGCAAAAGGGACACGGCTCCGGTGGGTTTTCGCCCGGCGGTCGGGGCCCACGTGCCCGATTCGATCAAGCTCGAGCCGTTGCCGAAGACGGTCGTCGAGCTGGTGCCGAAAACGGTCGATTACGAGTATGCGTTCGTGGATAATCAGGTGCTCATCGTCGAACCTCGGTCGCGGACCGTGGTGGAGGTGATCCATTGATCTCGCGCAGTGAAGCTGCGACAAAAGACGCGGCCGACGCCAACGGCGGCGGCGAAACGAGTCCCCGATCGCTCGGCACCGCCCCGGCCGACTCGGGCGAGTGTATCGGCCGGGGCGCATCATTTCGGGCGGTGAACATGCCAGCCAAAAAGCCGGTGCCCAAACGTCGCGGGCCACCGAAGCCGCGCGATCGAGCAAAGAAACGGCAAGACGAAGCTGCGTTGGAGCAGGCGCTTGAAGACACCTTTCCTTCCTCCGACCCCGTGGCTCTGACTCAGCCCACGATAGCCGCCAAGAAAAAATTGCGTCGATAGCGCCGCCGGCTGCGGGCCGGGCCGGCGATTTGCGCCGCAGCTGCCGCCGGCGCCGCCAACGCTGTGCGGCCATCAGCAACGTTGCTCGCGTTCGGCACCGCCGGCCGGCTGCGGGAACTTTCCCGGAGCTTTGCCATTGTTTCGGGATGCCCAAGCCCCTCTCTCCAAACACGCGACGATGATGCGCGCCGCAGCCGAGCCGACGGCGGTCTCCCCGCAGGCCGAATCGTTCTACGGCGAGGCGCTGCGCGAGCTCTCTCACCTGGGTCTTCCGTTTCTGCTCGCGGGCACTTATGCGGTGAGCGCGTATACCGGGATCACCCGCATCACCAAGGATCTCGACATCTTCTGCCGGCCCGGGGACTACCCGCGGATCCTCACGCATTTCAAAGACCTCGACTATCAGATCGAGATCGAGGACGATCGCTGGATCGCCAAGGTCTACAGAGATCAATTGTTCTTCGACGTGATCTTCGCCGCCGCCAACGGGACCATGCCGGTCGGCGACGACTGGTTCAAGCATGCCAGGCAGACCGAAGTGTTCGGCATTCCCGTGCGCATCATCGGCCCGACCGAGCTGGTGTGGTCCAAGGCGTTCATCCAGACGCGTACGCGGTACGACGGCGCGGACGTGGTTCATGTCATGCTCAAGCAGCACGAGCATATCGAATGGCAGCGGCTGCTCGCGTACATGGATTTGCACTGGGAAGTCCTGCTGATGCATGTCCTCAATTTTCGCTGGATCTATCCGACCGAGCGCGATCACGTGCCGCGCTGGCTGCTCGAGGAGTTGATCGAGCGTCTCAAACGCCAGCTTACGTTGCCCGCGCCGCGCATCAGGACCTGTCGCGGCAGGATGTTTTCTCGCGCCGATTACGAGATCGCGATCCGGCAATGGGGGTTTGCCGACGCCGACGGCGATGAGCAAGAGCGCAATGGCTGAGCGCGGCCGAAAGCAGCTCACCGTCGCCGCGATCGGCGATCTGCACGTGCGCCAGGAGCGCACCAGCGTGCTGCCCGATCTGTTCGCGGAAATGTCGAAAGCCGCCGACGTGGTGGTGCTGTGCGGCGATCTGACCGACGTCGGCAATCCGCGCGAAGCGGAGGTCCTTGCGGAGGACCTTCACGCCTGCTCGGTTCCGGTGATCGGCGTGCTGGGCAACCATGACTACGAATCCGGCCGGGTCGAGGAGGTCAGGGATATCCTGCGCGCCGGCGGGCTTCGGCTGCTCGATGGCCAATCCTGCGAGGTCGATGACGTAGGCTTCGTCGGGGTGAAGGGATTCCCCGGCGGATTCGGCCGGCGCATGTTGAGTTCCTTCGGCGAAGCCGCGGTCAAGAACTTCGTCGCAGAAGCGATGAACGAAGCGATGCGGCTCGAGAACGCCATGCGCACGGTCAAGAACCAGCGCGCGCTGGTCATTCTGCATTACGCTCCGATCCAGGACACGATCGAGGACGAGCCGGTGGAGATCTACCCGTTCCTCGGCTGCTCGCGGCTTGCCGAGACGATCGACCGATTCAAGGTGAGCGCCGTCGTGCACGGCCATGCTCACCGCGGCCGCTACGAGGGCCGCACGCCAGGCGGCGCGCCGGTCTACAATGTGGCTTTCAGCATCGCAAAGCCGAGCGGCCGCCCCTATGCGCTGATCGAAATCTAGCCGGCAGGCACGGCGGGGGCTCCTTTCGCGTATCGTTTTGGAACGTGTCCAATTCCGCGCACCTGCGACAAGGTTCCGCGCTGCGGCAGGTCCATTGAAAGTACAGGGTTTTTTGACTAGAGAAGACCGGGTCAGGCAGAGGTTGCGCCATGCCCCCCAATGACCAAGACCGGCTTCCCGAGACCCATAGCGCCGAGCAGGATTTTCTGCTTCTCGCCGACAATGCCCCGAGTGATTGAAATGCATCGAAAGCGACTGGGCTTTGCAGCGTTGTTTGCGGCGCTAGCCGCGACATTCGCGCCTGCCTGGGCCCAAACTGCCGGCGGCGGCCCGCCGCCGCAGCTCGCGACCGCGACTTTCGCCGGCGGCTGCTTCTGGTGCATGGAATCTCCGTTCGACAAGCTCGACGGCATCGTCTCGGTCACGGTCGGATACGCCGGCGGCACCAAGGCAAATCCCACCTACGAGCAGGTGTCGGCCGGCTCGACCGGGCACGCGGAATCCGTCGAGCTGCAATACGACTCAGCCAAGATCGCCTATCCGAAGCTGCTCGACGTGTTTTGGCACAATATCGATCCCGTGACGGCCGATGCGCAATTCTGCGATCGCGGCACCCAGTATCGCAGCGCGATCTTCTATCACGACGAGGAGCAGAAGCGCCTCGCGGAAGCCTCGAAAGCCGAACTGGCCAAGTCGGGCCGCTTCAAGGCGCCGATCGTGACCGAGATCGTGCCGGCCTCGAGATTTTGGCCCGCCGAGGACTACCATCAGCACTATTACTTGAAGAATCCGCTGCGCTACAAATTCTATCGAACGGCTTGCGGGCGAGATCGCCGGCTCCAGGAGCTCTGGGGCGCGCAGGACCATCCTTCGTGACGGCCGCCAACGACTAAGCTTGCACCATGATTTGGCCGGCAGGTTCGAGCGCCGTGCGGATCTCGATTTCGGATTCCAGCGTGCGATGCACCGGACATTTGTCCGCGATCTCGCCGAGCTTGGCGCGCTGCTCGTCGTCGAGCGGGCCCACGAGCGTGATCGCTCGTTCGATGCGGTCGATCATGCCCTCCTTGGTCTCGCAGCTTGCGCAGTCGGCGGCGTGCACCTTGCCGTGCTGGAGGCTGACCGAGACCCCCTCGAGCGGAAGGTTCTTGCGGTCGGCATAGAGGCGAAGCGTCATGGCGGTGCATGCGCCGAGCCCGGCGAGCAGGAGATCATACGGGTTGGGGCCGCTGTCGAGCCCGCCGACCGCCACCGGCTCGTCGGCGACGATCCGATGCGGGCCGACGGTGATGGCCTGTTGGAACTTGCCTTCGCGTGTCTCGGTGACCCGCACGGCGCGCCGCTCCGCTCCGGCGCTCGCCGCGGCCGGGGTCGCATCGAGATAGCGCTCGGCCCACGCCGCGAGCACGTTGGCGACATAGACGGCATCGGCGCGGCGGCTGAGCAGATGGTCGGCATCGGCGAGCGAGACGAAGCTCTTGGGATGTTTGGCCGCGGCGAAGATCTTGCCCGCGTTGTCGATCCCGACGGTCGCGTCGACCGGGGAGTGGAAGATGAGCAGCGCCTTGCGCAAATCTTTGACCCGATCGAGCAGCCGCTGCTCGGCGACGTCATCGAGAAACTCGCGCCGGATCCGAAACGCCCGCCCGCCGATCTCGACTTCGGCATCGCCGCCCTCGCGGATGGCCTCGATCCGATTTCGAAACAACCCGGTCACATAGCCGGGGTCGGACGGCGCCGCGATCGTGACGACGGCGCGTGTCTCCGGCACCGCTGCGGCGGCGGCGAGCGTGGCGGCACCGCCGAGGCTGTGCCCGATCAGCAGGCCGGGCGCGCGCCGGGTTTTTCGCAAATGGTCCGCCGCCGCGACGAGATCGCCGACGTTGGAAGAGAAATGGGTATTGGCGAAATCGCCTTGGCTGGAGCCGAGCCCGGTGAAATCGAATCGCAGCACGGCGATCCCGCGCGCCGTGAGCGCCTCGGAGATGCGCCGGGCCGCCAGGCTGTCCTTGCCGCACGTGAAGCAATGCGCAAACAACGCATAGGCGACGGGCTCTTGTGACGGACACTCCAGCCGCGCGGCGAGCAGCTCGCCGGACGCATTGGGAAAATCGAACCGTTCGGGGACCATTGAGTCTCCTCCGTGCCGCGCCGAAATCGGCCCGCGCAGTGTAACATGACGCGGTCAACCGCTCGGAATCGAAGAAGGACGGGCTTTTGGCCCGTCCTTCGCAGTTCGGTGCGGAACCCGGAAGCTCGCGTTCCTCAGGCCTTGCCGACCGGCAGCGCCACGAACTTGGTCTGGTCGCCGGATTTCACCCGCATCAGGATCGTGTGCTTGCCCTGACCGTGAGCCTCTTGCACCGCCTTGCGCACGTCGGAGGGCGTCGAGACGATCTTGCCGCCGACGTCGAGGATCACGTCCCCGGTGCGAATGCCACGCTCGGCGGCGGGTCCATCGGGGTCGATCTGGGTGACGACGACGCCGGAGCCGCCGACGCCGGCAACGGTCGCCGCGGGCGCAAGCGACAGGCCGAGCCGTGCGACATTGCCGGCGTTGCCGGGCGGCGTCGTCTCGTCCTCGTCGGTCTGGACACGCGCTTGCCGCGTGTTCGGCAGCTCGCCGAGGATGAGCGTGAGCTGTTTCTCCTCATCCTTGCGCCAGAGGCCGAGCTTGACCGAGGTGCCGGGCGCCATCGAGCTGATCTTCTTGGCGAGCTCGCGCGCATTCTTCACCGGCTGGCCGTCGACCGCCTTGATCACGTCACCGGATTGGATCCCGGCCTTGGCGGCGGGACTATTGGCCTGAGGCTCGGCGACGAGCGCGCCTTCGGGAGTTTTCAGCCCGAGGCTTTCGGCGATATCCGGCGTGACCTGCTGGATTTGCACGCCGATCCAGCCGCGGGTCACCTTGCCGTTCTTCTCGAGCTGCGCGATCACGGTCTTGACCGTGTCGGACGGGATCGCGAACCCGATCCCCACCGAGCCGCCCGAAGGCGAGAAGATCGCGGTATTGACGCCGATCACATTGCCGTTCACGTCGAAGGTCGGACCGCCGGAATTGCCCTTGTTGACCGGGGCATCGATCTGGATGAAATCATCGTAGGGGCCCGCCCCGATGTCGCGGCCGCGCGCCGACACGATGCCGGCGGTCACGGTTCCGCCCAACCCGAACGGGTTGCCGACCGCGAGCACCCAGTCGCCGACTCGAGGCGTGGTGTCCGCGAATTTCACGTGATGAAACTCGCCGGCGCCCTCGACCTTGATCAGCGCCAGATCGGTCTTGGCGTCGGTGCCGATCACCTTGGCGGCATAGGTCTTGCCGTCGTCCGTCGTTATTTCGACGGTCTTGGCTTTGTCGACGACGTGGTTGTTCGTCACCGCGTAGCCGTCGGCAGAAATGAAAAATCCGGAGCCCTGACCCGTCACGGAGTGCTTGCCGTTCGGCAGGTTCGGCATGTTCGGCGGGTTGGGCATGTCGGGAGCCCCGAAACGCCGGAAGAACCGGTCGAACGGCGAACCCGGCGGGAAGGGAAGGTCTTCGCCGCTGCTCGTCTGCGGCCCTTGGTCCAGCTTGACGCGGACCGAGATCACCGCGGGGAGGCCAGTAGCGCCAACCGGCGCGCGGTTCGGATCCCCCGCGGGCGAACAGGAGTTTTAAATTCGCTCATGAGCTCTTCTCCATGCGACAGGCGGCGCGAGGCGCCGTCGAGACAGCAGCTCGCGGCGGGATCCCACCGTGAGCCATCGTCGCAAAGATGGAGGAGCCCGCCTTACCGCGTCCTGTCGGCCGGATTAAACTCCGGAAAGGTTCGGGTAGCCCGGATCGAGCATCGCGCAGCGATAACCCGCGGCCGCCATCCCCGGATTACGCGACCGGTGGCGGTCGTTGCATGCGGCGTTGGCGAAGACCTCCGAATTGCTACTGGACTCGGGGCGAACCGGTTGGGTGGGTATCGCTGGGACTCGGGGCGAACCGGTTGGGTGGGTATCGCTGGGTCGAGCCGCGAGTTCAGGTGTGCGATTGAATGTTGAGTCTGGCCCAGGAAATAAGGACCAGGTTCCATTGCGTAGTTTTATAGGCGGGCGCGCAATCGCAACCGTTCCGGCGACACGTTATTTCTTGTCGCTGGGAGTCCTCACGTTTTGCCAGGGATCGGATGCGGGCTTTCCAGGGGTGAGTCGTTTCATTGTGGCTTGATACGCCGCGTCGACGTCCTTCCGGTTGAGCTTCTCCTTCTCCTCTCGGTTCTTGGACGGAGTGCCCACCGGAACGCCGATCGCGGGGTTCGAGGAAGGCCCTGATTGCCCGTACGCGGGGCCAATCAATAACCCGGCAATCACTACCGCCGCCACGAGTCTCATCCAGACGCTCCGCTTACAGTTGCGCTCTATAGACCATGTTTGACCATCTCGGTTGGGCAATCCGTCAATACCATGGCGGGCCGCCATCTCCGATTGCGTGCTTTGCGGTCGCTGCATCCGCGCTACATTCCCACGCCGAGCCGGCTCGGCCAAGCTAGGCGGGAGCGAGGCCGGGAGTGCACGCCCTAGCAGCCGCGACAGATGTTCTTGATCCGGGTGTTGAGGACCTGGTCGAGGTGGCCGACCGCGCCCTCCTTGGTCGCGCCCGACGTTTCGGCAACGGGTGCTCGCTCGGAATGCGCGGGGCGCCCGTGAGCGTGCCGCGATTTCGAGCGTGCCGCGGCGGAATCGGCAAAGCCGACGCAAGCCGTCAAGAATAATATTGCGATTGCCGCGACCCCCCGCATGACCCCAGATAGCAAGTCGGGAGCCAAGTTTCAAATGGTGGCGCTCGGCATTCGATCCTGTGCGGGCCCCGAACATAGCTTGTAGCCCGGATGAAGCGCAGCGTAATCCGGGGTCAGCCGTCCCGGATTCCGCATCGCTTCGCGGTGCTCCATCCGGGCTACAGAATCAATTGGCTTGCTCGCGCAATTTGCGCACGTTGAAGGCCGGAACGGGTCGGTGCAGACCTTTGAGGGTGAGCTCGCCCGCCGCCTCGAGGTCGGCCAATGCCTCGATCGCGGCGTGCACCTTTCGGTCCACGAGGATCTGGCCGTTGCGCGCCTCTGCGCACAAGCGGGCGGCGAGATTCACCACCGTGCCGATTGCCGTGTAATCGAACCGCCCCTCGAACCCAATCGGCCCAATCGTAGCATAGCCTTGAGCGATGCCGAGCCCAAAGCCGAGCTCGTGGCCGTATTTACGCCATTTGGCGCCGAGCCCCTCGACGCCCTTGCGCATGGCCACCGCCAGCCGCACCGCGCGCACCGGGGGATCGGGGCAGGGGAGCGGCGCATTGAACACGACCATGAGGCCGTCGCCGGTGAAGCGCTCGAGCGTCCCCTCGAACCGGTAGATCAGCGGGCAGATACACGCGTGGTATTCGTTGAGCACCGCGGTGACTTCTTCCGGCTCGGCGGTCTCCGAGAACGCGGTAAATCCGCGCAGATCGCAGAACACGACCGTGATCTCCCGGCGCCGCCTCTCCAGCACATGGCCGTCGCCCGAGGCGAGCACCAGCTCGGCGATCTGCGGCGCCAGATATCTTCGCAGGCGTCCGACGCGCTCGATCTCGGCCAGTTGCTCGGCGACCCGCTGCTCCAGCGACCGGTTCCATTCCGCGAGCTGGGCCGCCTGCGCCTGCACCTGATCATGCAGCTCCTTGAGGCGGAGAACCGAATTCACTCTGGCGACGAGTGCCGCCTGGTCGATCGGCTTCGTCAGATATTCGTCGGCCCCGGCGTTCAATCCGGCGACGATGTCCTTGGTATCCGACTTGGCCGTGACGAGGATGATCGGCGTGAACGGCATGGCCGGATCGCTCTTCAGCCGCTTACAGACCTCGATGCCGTCGAGCTTCGGCATCATGACATCGAGCAGGATGAGATCGGGCAGCAGATTCTTCGCTGCCGCCAGCGCCTCCTCGCCGTCTGCAGCCTGCGCCAGCTCATAGCCCTGCGCCCCGAGGCGCGTCATCAGGATGTCGCGATTGGTCTCGTTGTCATCGACGATGAGGATGCGCGGCGGCTTGTTCAT
>WNGE01001336.1_pt1 | contig 35654 bp, 29 predicted proteins | sample 5400651 | NCBI WGS metagenome assembly WNGE01 (sample SAMN13153370, study PRJNA577476) | soil metagenome | isolation source: 60 cm soil or saprolite under grassland replicate 2 | place: USA:California | collected 2016-06-15
GGCGTGACTCTCACGCCTCTCACAATTGTTCCGCTCAGCCATACTCTCGGGAGGACACGACCAGAACATCCGCAGAAAACCTGGATTGCCTATTATGCGTTACAGATCGTCTTATTGGTTTTTGTTACGCGTGGGATTTTTGCCGGGCGGATGATTGAGTGGGTGACAGGAATCCTTGACCAGCCCATTATCATAATCGAACAGAGCTGGCGCTACTATTTTCTCAATGTAGTTGCAACAAGCATGCTCGCACTGATGTGTTTTGACAGAACACGTCAGGCCGCAAGCAAAGCGCAACAAGAGGCACTCAAGTTTGTTTTCATTGCCTTTCTCGGTTTCGCTGTTTACTTCGGCTATTTGTCGGCGAATATTCTCATGTCTTCGTACGTGTCCCAGTCAGTGGTGCAAACGGGAGCAGCCATTACTTTGTTTGGTTTAATATTTCTCTCCTATAGCTTCGCGAAATACCCGTTTTGGCAGGTCACGATCCGTGTCTCCCGGCACGTGGTTTTCGGATGCCTTTCGGCCACGGCAGCGTTCGTATACATCATTATTTCAGGAAGCATTCTCGACGTGCTGCGTTGGCTGCAACCTCTGGGCTATACCGCACTCCTCCCGTCCGCGGCCTTCGCTCTAGTCGCGCTTTTTCTCGCGTTCTATTTGTCGCCGCATTTTCACAGCACCATTCGAAGCTTTGTCACGAGACATTTTTTTCGCAACAAATACGACTATAGAGACCTGTGGATGAAATTTTCCGAAAAGTCGAGCGGGTCACTCAACATTCGAGACCTGCTACCGCCCGTAGCGGAATTTGTCGCAGACGCAATGTTCGTCCGGCAAGTGGTGTTTTGGCTTCGCTCGACGACATCGGAGACTTACAATCTAGCCTATTGTCACGATCGCGCATCAGGCAATCGAGTCGAATCATCTCCACTCAAATTGGACCGGTCTCTCGGTCCTGAAAAAGATGCGATTTTTTTTCGTGTGCCGACGGATAATGCTTCGATCGCCGCGGGCCGATTCCCGATCGATAAACTGCAAACGTTAAAAGATTTGGCTATACAGCGCTTGGTGCTGGTGGAAAAAGGCAACGAAGTATTGGCGTTGATGGGCATTGGCGCGCCGTCGGCCGGGGAAAAATCGTCGGCGGAAGACGACCAATTCTTGTTGAGCGTCAGCAACCAGCTAGGCCACCTGATTCTGACGCACAAACTGTCCGAAGAGCTCCTTCTGTCGCGTGAATGGGACTCTTTCAACCGTTTCGCCTCGTTCATTCTACATGATTTGAAGAACCTCGCCACGATGCAGGGGATGACACTAGAAAATTCCAAGCATCTTAGTCACAATCCAAATTTTGTGACCGATGCTTTCGCAACTTTCTCCCAGACGACGGACAAAATGATCAACCTCATCGCTAGTCTTTCCGTGCAGAGGGGACAATTCTCGCATAAGCAACAACCGGTCAACATTCTCGAAGTGCTCACCAATACTTTTGATGATCTCAAGATCAAACAGAGAGATGGTGTAAGGGTGTCGACCGCATTCCCGCCAAAGGACAAATTACCGATCATTTGCGGTGACCCGGAGCTGCTGCAAAAAGCTTTCACGAATTTGCTCCTCAACGCGATCCAAAGTCTACCCAAGGGAGAAGGGGCTGTAGAGATCACGGTCGCACAGGAGGCAGGCGGAAAGATCACTACATCGATTCGCGACACCGGGTGTGGCATCCCTGCCGACCGGCTGGAAAGTTTGTTTCGCCCTTTTCAGACGACCAAGGAGAAGGGAATGGGAATCGGTCTCTGCCATACCCGTTCGATTATCGAAGTCCATGGAGGACAGATCCGGATAGAAAGCCAGGTCAATGCCGGCACCAAGGTGGAAGTCGAATTACCGACGCTGTAGTTCCAAACAAGAAAGGAAAGAAAACCACGTGAAACCGAAGATTCTTTTAGTCGACGATGAGGAAAATATTCTGAAGCAAATGCGTTGGGCTCTGGAGCCGGAGTACGACGTGTTTACAGTCTCGAATGAAGGCGAGGCGATGAGCACTTTCGAAAAAGAGAAGCCTGCCGTCGTCACATTGGACCTATCCTTGAATCCGCTCAATCCAGCGGACCTCGGGGGGATGCGCCTGCTGGAGCAAATTCTTTCCCAAGAACCTTCGACGCGAGCGATCGTGGTTACCGGGAACGACGACGAGAAAAACGCCTTGCGAGCGGTCCGCCTTGGCGCGTTTGACTATTATGCCAAGCCGGTTCGCCTCGACGAATTGAAGGTCATGATCACGCGAGCGTTCCACATCCATCAATTACACCAAAAGGTTCAGCAAAATAATCATTCTTTTACTGACGGCTTTCACCGCATGGTAGGAACATCGAAAAGCATTAAGGACATTTTCCGCTTTATCGAGCGGGTCGCCGCCTCCGAGATCTCGGTTTTGATCTGCGGAGAAAGCGGCACTGGAAAGGAGATGGTGGCTCACGCGATTCACTTGCAAAGCCAGCGCAAGAATAATCCTTTCGTGGTGGTCAATTGCGGCGCAATTCCCGAAAATCTGTTGGAGAGCGAATTATTCGGCCACGAGAAAGGATCTTTCACCGGGGCTCATGCCCAGAAGCGGGGAAAATTCGAGCTAGCGCATACCGGCACTTTGTTCTTGGATGAAATCGGTGAACTCGCTCCGCCGCTCCAAGTCAAACTATTGCGATTCTTGCAAGATCGGAAAATTGAGCGAGTAGGCGGTACGCAACCCATCGATATCGATGCCCGAATCATCGCCGCTACCAACCGCGACCTCAAAAAGGACATGGAAAACCATGTATTCCGGGAAGACCTTTACTATCGATTGAAGGTCGTGCCCCTCGATATGCCGCCGCTGCGCGACAGAAAAGAGGATATCATTCCGCTCGCCCAGCATTTTCTAAAACAGTTCTCCAGAGAACACCGAAAGCCTCCGGTTACACTTTCTCCGGAAGCCGAAGGCGCGCTGCTGATGCATCCATGGCCCGGCAATGTTCGCGAACTGGAAAATTTAATTAGTCGGTCAGTGGTTCTGAGCCCGCGAACAGTCTTAAAGCCGAGCGATTTAGGATTTGCGTTGGATCAAATCCCAACCGACGTCAACCTAAAGTTCGCCAAGAAAGCCATCGAAATGGATTTCGTCAAAAAGGCACTATCCCGCAACGGCGGCATTGTGAGCCGCGCCGCTCGCGAGCTCGGAATCAGCCGGGTGAATCTCTACGAACTCATCGAGAAATACAACATTCGCCTTCAGGAATTTAAAATGCTGAGGGCCGCAGGAAAGAATCAAATCAAGACACGGGAGGTTTCCTAATTTGAACGCGCTCAAGGCTCGGCTCGAGAATCGCCAGGCGACGGCAGCCGTTATCGGTCTTGGCTACGTGGGTCTGCCATTGGCGATGGAGATCGCCGCAGCGGGCTTTAACGTGGTCGGCGTCGATCTCGATAGGAACAAGATCGCCGCGCTCAAACAAGGCAAATCGTATATCCTAGATGTCGCCGACAAACTCATTGCCGATACCGTTGGGTCGGGTAAATTCACCCCGACCTCGGATTTCAACGCTCTGGCTAAGGCGGATACCGTCAGCATCTGCGTGCCAACGCCGTTGAGCAAGAGCCGGGACCCAGACATTTCATTCATTCTTTCGGCGACGGAAGAAATTCGTAAATACTTACACCCGGGTCAACTAATCGTCCTGGAAAGCACGACCTACCCAGGAACCACGGATGAACTCATCGTGCCTGAACTCGAAAGCTCCGGCCTTAAGGTGGGAAGCGACTTCTTTGTTGCTTTTTCTCCCGAAAGAATCGATCCCGGTAACGCAACTTTCCATACGCGCAACACACCGAAAATCGTCGGCGGTATTACGGCACAATGCACGGAAATCGCACGACTGTTTTATTCGCAGTTTATCGATCGTGTGATCCCCGTCAGCAGCACCAAATGTGCCGAAATGGTTAAACTTTTGGAGAATACATTTCGCAGCGTCAACATCGGCATGGTGAATGAACTTGCCCTGATGTGTGATCTGTTGGGCGTGGACGTCTACGAGGTGATTGATGCGGCTGCGAGCAAGCCGTTCGGATTCATTCCATTTTATCCAGGCCCCGGGCTTGGCGGGCACTGCATACCCATCGATCCGCACTATTTGGCGTGGAAACTCAAAGCGCTCAACTTCCAGGCGCGATTCATTGGCCTGGCGGCGGAGATCAATGGCATGATGCCTTCGGTCGTAGCCACGCTGGTCAGCGATGGGCTCAACCGAGTGTCCAAGAGTATCCGCGGCTCCAAAATCATGATTCTTGGGGTCGCCTACAAAAAAAATGTCAGTGACTGTCGCGAATCGCCGGCGCTCGATGTGATGCGCCTGCTCGCCGACAAGGGCGCGATTCTTTCCTACAACGACCCGTTTGTCCCCACATTACGGCTGGGCGGAAGCGCGCTTAAGTCAATCGACCCCTCGCCAGCTGAAATCGCTAAGCATGATTGTATTATCATTCTCACCGACCACAGCGCTTATGACTTCCGAAAGATCGTCGAGGCGGCAACTCTGGTCATCGATACCAGAAACGCCACCAAGGCGAGTTGAGAGCCGGAGAGGTGGAGGCTCACGAAACAAGTTTACTTGGGACTTGAGCAAGCCTCTTGGGGGTTGAGCGGTTAGCTGATTCGCAATTACTGCCTAGCAAATTCGATGCGCGAAGACGTGCCGGTGTTCGCCCAATGAAAATCGCTCACTGCAAAAGTGCAGTGGCGAACCGTGTCACGGCTTTGGATCTCGCGAGAGGAGCTCTAACGGGAGAACAGTCTTTACTTACCATGGCAGCGCTTGTACTTCTTGCCGCTGCCACACGGGCATGGATCGTTTCGACCGACCTTTTCCCCTTCCCGTTTTGCCGGGCCACTGGAACGTGCCGCGATCGGCTCATCTCCGTGGCTTAACACCATCCTTTGCGGCCGCGGTTGCTGTAACTCGACTTCGGGAGCAACGCTCTCCCTTGCTAACTCCACCGTGAACAACTTTTGCACGACATCTTCTTGAATTCGACGCTTCATGTCTTCGAACATGTCGAACCCTTCCTTTTGGTATTCTTGTAGAGGGTTCTTCTGTCCGTAACCGCGCAGGCCGATGCCTTCCTTCAGGTGATCCATGTTGAGAAGATGGTCTTTCCACAGGGTGTCGATGGTTTGCAGCATGATAATCTTTTCCAGCTGGCGCAGCATCGGCGCGCCGAATCGTTTTTCTTTGTCTTCGTACGCGTCGACGACTCTCTGGCTCGTGATCTCGCGGAGCTTGTCCTCTGTGAGCTCTTCCTCTTGTTCCGGATTAAGTTCCAGTCGCAGGTTGAACTGATGATAGATGCCTTCGCGCAAGCCATTCAGATCCCATTCCGATGGATGAAGCTCGCTGTCGGCGTATCGAGCAATAACGTCCTCGACCAGCCCTTCGGCCATATCGAGGACTTGCTCTTTCAGGGCTTCACCTTTGAGTACGTCGCGCCGATAAGTGTAAATCACCTCGCGCTGCTTGTTCAGAACGTCATCGTACTCCAGCAGATGCTTACGAATATCAAAATTATGTCCTTCGACTTTCTTCTGCGCGTTCTCGATGGCGCGCGTCACCAGACCATGTTCGATCGGAACGCCCTCTTCCATACCGAGCCGGCTCATAATCCCTTGAATCCGGTCCGCGCCGAAAATGCGCATCAAATCATCCTCCAAGGAGAGATAAAAACGAGACGATCCTGGATCTCCTTGGCGTCCGGCACGGCCGCGTAATTGGTTGTCGATGCGCCGACTTTCGTGGCGCTCCGTGCCCAGGATGTGCAAGCCGCCGGCGGTGATGACTTTTTCTTTCTCGTGAGCGCAGACTTTATTGTACTCGGCCAGGATTTCGTCGAATCGATGGCGGAACTCCTCCGGCGCCTTGTCCAACTGCTCGCGTACCTGCTCCACCATCTGGAGGTATTCCTGCCGCTTGGTTTCGTAGCTCTGTTGCGCTTGTTGTACGGCCTGCTCGTACGGCACACGAATCTCGTCGCAGCTCACCTCGGCTTCCTCGAACGCGCGGTGCGCCTTCTCGTATTCACTCACCACCTCCGCGTGCTCGCCATGAGCCAAAACCGCCCGGGCGTTTTCAAATTCGAGGTCGATGAGCTGCTGCTCGTAGAGGCGGCGACGTTCATCCAATGCCTCCATCAAGCCTTGCCGTTCGCCACCATTTTGCTGCCAACGCTCCAACGCCGCACTAAAGTCCTGTCTTGCCTCCTCGAAATCCGTTGGCGTTTCCCCTGCGTCACCATTGCGTGAATTTAAGATAGCGGCCTCAAGTGCTTGCTTCGCCCTAAGATAGGCATCGGGAATCGGCCGCATATGATGCAGCGCGTCAATCAATTCGGTGGCTGAAAGATCTTCGTAGCGCTCGCGTGCGTCACGGAAGGGTGAGATCGCGCGGATCTCACGTTGCAGATCCGTGGTCCGCTTCAAAGCCTCGCCGCGCTTTTGCTCGAACATCTCTCCGTCCTGAACATACTTTTTCTCTGCCTTCTGAACCTCTTCTTCGTAATTCTCTCTAAGCTGCCTCAAGGCATCTTCATATCGTGCGGCCCCCTGCGTCGGCAGCTTCGTCGCGCGGCTGATCCATTCGTTTTCCATATCTGAGCGCGCCAGAAACTCCGGATTGCCGCCGAGCAAGATATCCGTGCCGCGACCGGCCATGTTGGTCGCGATGGTCACGGCATTGAACCGACCCGCCTGGGCGATGATGCTAGCCTCGGCTTCATGGTTGACCGCATTCAGTACGTTGTGCTTGATCCCTTTTTTCTTGAGCATGCGCGAGAGACGCTCAGACTTTGCCACCGAAGTCGTGCCGACCAAGATGGGTTGACCGTTTTTGTTGCGCTCTTCGATCTCCTGGACGACTGCGTCATACTTTTCATTGTCGCTGCGATAGACGACATCGGGGAGATCGTCCCTAACCATCGTGCGATGGGTCGGGATTACCATAACGTCCAATTTATAGATCTTCTTAAATTCGGGAGCCTCGGTATCAGCGGTTCCGGTCATTCCCGCCAGTTTCTTGTACATCCGAAAATAGTTCTGGATCGTGATTGTCGCGAGCGTCTGGTTTTCCTCGCGAATATGCACGCGTTCCTTGGCTTCGACCGCTTGATGCAACCCGTCCGACCACCGCCGCCCGGGCATTAGTCGACCAGTGAATTCGTCGACGATGATCACTTCGCCATCTTTCACGACATAATCGACGTCGCGCTTGAAAATCGCGTGGGCTTTAAGCGCCTGCTGCACGTGGTGCAGGGTATCAATCTGGCGCGGGTCGTAGAGATTGTGCACACCGAGCAAGCGCTCGACTTTTGCCACACCGCCTTCGGTCAACGTCACCGAGCGACTCTTCTCATCCACGGTGTAATCACCCTTTGCCTCGATCGCCGCGCGATCCTCCTGCGACGGGTCGCCTTGAATAACAGCGCCTCTTTGCAGCTTGGGAATGACGCGGTCGATGTTGTAGTACTTATCGGTCGATTCCTCAGCCGGGCCTGAAATGATCAGCGGCGTCCTCGCCTCATCGATGAGGATGTTGTCGACCTCGTCGACCACGGCGTAGTTTAGCTCCCGCTGTACATATTCCTCCAAGGAGAATTTCATATTGTCGCGGAGATAATCGAAACCAAACTCGTTGTTGGTGCCATACGTTATATCGGCGAGGTAAGCTTCCTGGCGTGTTATCGGCCGCAAATTGAGATACCGATAGTCTTTCGTGAGATAAGTCGGATCAAAGAGGTAACTTACCTCGTGAACGATCGACGCAGTGCTCAGACCCAACTTGTGGTAGATCGGCCCCATCCACTGCACATCCCGGCGTGCTAAATAATCATTGACGGTGATCAGATGGACACCGCGCCCTGTGAGCGCGTTCAAGTACAGTGGCAGCGTCGCCACAAGAGTTTTGCCTTCACCCGTTTTCATTTCGGAGATCTTGCCCTCGTGCAGCACGGCCCCGCCGATCATTTGAACATCGAAATGGCGCAACCCGATCGTGCGCCTCGACGCTTCACGCACGGCCGCGAACGCCTCCGGCAGCAGTTCTTCAAGAACTTCGGATTCCTTTTGGCGCAACTCCTTGTCCAATTCGTCGACGCTATTTTTAAGCTCTTCGCGCTGATCCGGCTCCACCGTCACGGCTTCGTTGCGCGCCTCTTCCAGGTCTTTATTCAGACCTGCAGTTGCTTCGGCTATGCGTTTCTTAAATTGTTCGGTTTTTTCCTTGAGCTCGGCGTCGCTGAGCCGCTGATATTCGGGCTCCAATTCGTTAATTTTCCCAACGTACGGACGAATCCGCTTGATCTCGCGGTCGTTCTTCGTGCCGATGAGCCTCTTTATCCAATCCATAATGCGATGATTTTTCTCCCTGCTTTTGAGAAATCGAGGAGACTTTTTTGAATCAATCCGGCATTATAAAATACCTGATTTTCGAGGCAACTTAAAGCCGTTCGTCAGCAACGCGCATCGCCCGGTCAGCGTTCGATGCGCACCGCCGATTCGACCTTTTCGCCGAGAAAGCGCCGACCCACTTTAATAAAACGATCAGGCGCGTCTGTGACGAAGAAGCTGTGTCCCCCCTTTCCGGTCTTTCTGGCGATCGCTTTCGTTTTGAGTATAGAGGCGACTTCTTTGGCCGTCTCCTCGGCGGAATCGACCAGGTGGACGTCGTTACCGATAAATTTTTTAATCGCTTTTTTTAGCAAAGGATAATGCGTGCAGCCAAGAATCAAGGTGTCGACGCCACTTTGCTTGAGACTTCCGAGATAGGCTTTCACGGTCATCTCGACGACTTCGTTGTCCGTCCAGCCCTCTTCAACAAGCGGCACGAACAGCGGGCACGCCCTGCTATAGATTTCGATCTCCGGGTCCGCCGCTTTGAGCGCGCGAGTATAAGCGCCGCTCTGAATCGTCGCCTCCGTGCCGATAACACCAACTTTTTTACTTTTTGTGCTCTTGATTGCGCCCCGTACCCCCGGCTCGATTACGCCGATCACTGGCAGCGACAATTTAACTTTCAATTGGTCGAGGGCGATAGCCGTCGACGTATTGCAGGCAACGACCACGAGTTTGACGTCTTTTTCGACGAGAAATCGGCAATTTTCAAAAGAATAACTCAGCACCGTCTCCACGGATTTCGTGCCGTAAGGTGCCCGCGCCGTATCGCCCAGGTAAACGGTATTCTCCTTCGGTAAGGCCTCGATAATTTGATGCAAGACCGTGAGACCGCCAATGCCGGAGTCAAACACGCCTATCGCGCTGTCGTTACCTGTCATGAGCAAGCTGTGGGACCGGCCGGCGCGATTTGATTGCCAAGCTCCTTTTCACAGGCCGGGGCGAAACCAAACACCTGCTGCCAGACTTCGCGTGATTCCATGCAAAGATAGATTTTCACGGTCGGTGCCGTCCGACGAATCCACTGAACCATCTTGCGATACATTTCAATTCGCAGAGGATAAAAATAACGTAACTTGCCATCCGGGCAAAGGACCTGCTCGCCGGTCACAAGCTGCGTTCGGGGAAAGCGCTCGCGCATGGTCCGTTTGAGACCGGGCGTGGTGCGCAGCACGCCCAGGCTGAGCCACGCTAGCCGGCGCCAATCGATTGCCGCAAAAATCTCCTCGATCATGGCTTGGTAATCGACTTCCCAACCGGGATACTCGATGATGGGATCGAAGTGAAAGCCTAAACGGTATCCTGCCTCTTGACAGCGGCGCGCGGCATTGAGCCTTTCGCCGAGTGATGCCGTGCCGTGCTCATCGCGATCGATTAGGCTTTGAGGGTTCATCGACCAGGCAACCACTATCCGCTCCTTTGGGTCGAAATGAAGCAAGCTATCGACGCAATCGCTTTTCGTCTTAAGCTCCAATAGCACGTTAGGTTGTTCAGCAAAGTACGGGATCAGTTCGCCTACCATTCCCGTGTACGGCTCCAGCGCCAGGCTGTCCGTGATCTCGCCGGTGCCGATGCGGAAAAAGACGCCGGGGTGCTTTTTCAGTGTCCGATCGGCTTCGTCGATCAAATCACCGACGTTGCTGAACACCTTGAGCGCCGAATTGTCCACCAGATAATCCTGCAAGTAGCAGTAGCTGCAATCCATCGGGCAGTTGCTGGCGAAGTTGATGACGAAGTAGTTGCAGCATACCTGCCCATCGCTCCCGGGACATTTCTTAAAGAACTCCCCCTTATACTTGGTCAAATAAAGTCTTCGTTTCGCTGCGCCGAAGCCGCCATTGAGTGGTGATCCGTTCCGGTTGGGCGTTGATAAAGCGTCAACATAACTGAAAGGAACTTGCGGCAAGCTCCGGCGCAGATTATGAAAGATCGGACTCGACTCGGAGCCGCGCTCGACAATCACTTCCGCTGGCGCGAACGATTTCATTCAAGGAACCTGGCGCATCAAAATTTATTCTGTGTCGCCATCCGGCCGGAAAGAAGATCGAAGATTTCCGGGATAATACTATTTTCTTTCGCTTCCGTTAGTTTCGCGATGAGCCGCTTCAGTTCTTCATGATTTGTCGCACTGAACTCCACCCGAAGTCTTCCTTCTTCGAGACTCGGTGGTACACTCAGGCGAATCTCAGGATGGAGCTTCAGCGCCTGGATCTTGGCTCGGATCGCATCTTCGGTCTCCGCCAGCCGCGGAAATCTCGACCGCCTGAGCTGTTCTTTGATGCGTTTAACCTTATCGGCTCGGCCAAGCCGCGGGTCGGTTTTTATATCGGTAATCGCTTTGCTACCGAGGACGTCACAAACTCTCGATCGATCGCGCAAGGCAATTTCTTCGAGCCAATCCATTATGTCGCGCAGGTGGTTTTCACCCATCTTGAAAATTTGAGCGATCTCAGCCAGGGCGTCCCGGTCCGCTCGCTCCCAGCTAAGCCACCGCTCCAGCGTCTTCGGGTGAAAGCCCCTCTCTTTTGCGTAATCGCGAATCTCCATCTCCGACATCTACACTCTCCCGGTCAAACTCCGCCGCGATCGCGTCATAATCCTTGGCCTCTCGTTCCTTCCCACGTTTACGCGCGCCTTGTGCAAGAATTGCAACTTTGGAGCGCATGACTTCCAGCGCCGCTGCTTTCCGCCTACCGTGCAAGCCCGATCGCAACAACTTCTGCAGTGCCAAGACTCGGTAGCGGTCCATGCCCCACATGGAACGTGACAACTGATCAGCGTGACCGCCCCGCTTCACCACCAGAGGTTCAGAGATCAACGCTACCAAATGCTCAACGGCAATACGCAACCAAAGCTCATAATCTTCGCACACCGGGAACGATTCATCGAAGCCGCCGACCTGCTCGAACAACGTCTTCGTCATCATCACCGCCGACGGACTCACCAAACAAAGATCAAGGCTACGGGAAAATATGTCGCCCGAAAATTTTTGGTGCTTTGCCTTCGGATTGACTCTGCTGCCATTACGAATCCAAATTTCTTCGCTTTGGCAGATCTGAATTTCCGGATGTCGTTTCATGAAAGCGGTTTGAACTTCCAGCTTTTTGGGCCGCCAAAGGTCGTCGGAATCGAGAAAGGCGATATAGCGCCCGACCGCTCGGCTGACGCCGAAATTACGCGCGGCAGCCACGCCTCCTCTGGCTTTAGCGAACAATCGTAGCCGAGAACCAAATTTTGCCAATTCTTTCTGCGTCGCATCCGTCGAACCGTCGTCGACGACGATGAGCTCGAAGTTAGCGTAGCTCTGTGCGAAGACCGATTCGACGGCTTCCCCGACCACGGGCCAGCGGTTGAAGGTGGGAATGACGACGCTTACGATGGGCGACACGACGCTACTCGAGCGCTCGATATATCGTGACAAATGACAAAAGAGAATCGGCGCCGTTTGACTTTCGCAGCATCAGACAAAAGCTTCCATCTTTTTAAAAAACTGCTCGACCATCATCTTGGCGACCCCGTTTAGCATTCGCTGCCCAATGCTGGCAATGAGCCCGCCAATTCTGGCATCGGTGCTGTATTTGAGCACAGTCTTACCGTCTTGTTCTTCTAAATCGATAGCGACGTCGCCCTGCATGAAACCAGGGCCACCCGATCCTTCGCCGCTCAAGACATAATGGGATGGGGCCTGCTTGTCTTTGATCGAAACCTTTCCCTTATACGTACCTTTCACCGAAGCGACACCCACCTTCATAACCGCCTCGAATTGATCCGGTGCCACTTCGTTCATGCTTTCACAGCCGGGCATGCACTGAGACATGATTTTTGGATCGAGCAAAACCTGCCATACGCGGTCCCGTGGCGCGTTAAATGTATAGCTCCCGTCAATCTTCAAACGACGTCACCCCCGCTAGAATCTGATCCGCCGCTAGTGGCCGCGTGCTTCTTCGATTGCCAAAAACCATAACGTTCATCTGTTAAAAAAACAACTCTGCCGGTCGATCTCGAATAACGGCGTCATTCGCGACATTCACGGAAGAGAATCGCGACTTGATTGAATCCCAAGACGACCTTGGTTAAACTTTGCCAAAGAAATGGCCAACCGGGCTCGCATACTTCTGTTGGTGTCAATTTTCGCCGGTTTTCCTCAGCCGCTATTTCCGCAGACCGGTGATCAAGGTGAAATTTTTGCCAAAGCCTATGCGCTCTATTCCAGCGGCAATCTCGCCCAGGCGAAAGAACTCTTTCAAAAAACCCTCGAACCAAAGTTTCGCCTCGCAGACTACAGTCTGTATTATCTCGCGGCGATCGCCTTGAGTGAGACGAACGTGGACCAGGCTCGCCAGTTGGTAGCGCAGCTGCGACAGCGTTTTCCGCAGAGCCTTTGGTTACCCGCCGCCGCGCTTCTACGAGCGAAGACCGACATCGTCGAGAAGCATTATGCCAGCGCCGTCGACGGGCTGCGCCAACTCCGCGCGGACAAGTCGCTGAAACGGGAAATCGCCGAAGAAGCGTTGTACTTACAAGCGCAGGCTCTGGAAGCGGAAGGCGATCCCAGTCGCGCCCATTCCCTTTACAATGAGTTGCGCAACACATCACCCAATTCGCGCTGGACGGCCCCCGCGAGAAAGGCCCAAGCCCGGTTGCGCGAGGAATTTCCGGACCTTTTTCCGTTTTACACGATTGATTCTCTGGCCGACGAAGCCGATCGCCTGACCCGCGAACGGCAAAGTAATGAAGCTGAGATTCTCTACAAGAAGCTGCTGAATAATGTCTCCGAGCCGGAGCTGCGGCTGCGTTATCTGACCAAGCTAGCAGCGCTCCAACTTACCACTCGTAGTCGAAACGAAGCGATTCCCGTGTTGGAACAGATCGCCCGCGATTTTCCGGATAGCGCCGAAGCTCCCAAAGCGCTTTACCAAATCGGCCAAATTCTCTGGAATCGGCACGACAATATCCAGGCGCTCGGATACTTCAAACTTTTAGTGGAAAAATATCCGACGAGTGCCGATGTCGACCGCGCGCGCTATGCTTCCGCTGACATCCACGAGTACTTCGGGCGAAAGGAAGAGGCGATCCAGCTTTACACCACCGTCCAAAAGCAGTTTCCCAAGAGCGAAGTTCGCGATGATGCCGCCTGGCGACTCGCTTGGCTTTACTATCGCAGTGGCGAGTTACAGTCGGCATCGGCTGCTTTTCGTGAGTTAGTTGCCCAGAGCAAAGACGGTCCGTTTGCGACCGCTGCATACTATTGGCAGGCGCGTATTGCCGAGCGATTGGGAGATGCAGAGACCGCCAAGCAGATTCACCGGCAAATTGTCAACGGCGGAGAGGAATCCTACTATCAGGCGCTCGCCCTGCGCGGCCTCGAGCGGTTGGGAAGCCCGGTTGAAGACAATAAACCAACAAAACTGAACGCCGTCATTGAGTCGGACCCACCAGTCGGCCCGGAGATGACCTTCCACCTTTCTCGGGCGCGGGAGCTCACCGCGCTATCGCTGCACCAACTCGCCGTTGTCGAGCTGGACGAGGTCAATCGACGGAGCAAGCCGAATGGCCGCGTGCGCGCCCTCCTGATGCGCGAATATTTTCACAGCCGTGCTTACGGCCGCAGCCTCACCCTTGCCAATCAGTTGCCGATTTCTCAAGGCGAGCGCGACCTCTATCGCTATCCGCTCGCCTATTGGGAATTGATCCAACAGCAGGCGCAAGAACGCGGGCTCGACCCTTATCTGGTTTTGGCTTTGATCCGCCAAGAAAGTCTCTTCGACACGCGTGCGAGGTCGCCGGCTGCGGCGCTCGGGTTGATGCAAATGATTCCCCCTACGGCAGCGCGAGTCGCCAAACAACTAGGACTCTCCACTCCTTCCGCGGAAACGCTGTTTCAACCAGAAGTCAATGTCGCGCTCGGCACTCAATATCTCAAAGATTTGCTGCAACGTTACTCCAACAACTGGTTCAAAGCTCTTGCCGCTTACAATGCCGGCGAGGCGGCAGTCGACCGCTGGGAGAAAGAAATCGCCACCGAGGACATCGAAGAATTTGTCGAGCGTATACCCTATGTCGAAACGCGGGGTTATGTTAAACTTGTGCTGCGTAATCATCGAATTTACAAACGGCTCTACGAACCGCAAAAATGAGGCGTGGCTCTCCCCCGCTGATCGGCATTACTGCCGACCTTTCAAGCAATTCCAGCAATCGAAGCCATGTTAAAAGCGAACCAACCTTGTTCCTTCCCCTGCGTTATGTCAGAGCCGTTGAACGAGCCGGCGCTGTGTCGCTGATTTTGCCGGCTATTTGTTCGAGCCGTGGGCTGCGCCGTTACATGAATCTGCTCGACGGCCTCGTGATCAGCGGCGGCAACTTCGACATTCACCCGCGTTATTATGGAGAGAAGCCCATCAACCAGCTCGGCATTATCAAACCCCAACGAACTGAATTTGAGCTCGAGCTCGCGACATCGGCGCTAAGGCGCGATCTGCCGGTCCTGGGAATTTGCGGCGGCGCCCAAGCGATCAACGTCGTGTTAGGGGGCTCGCTATATCAAGACATCACAGCTCAGCTGCCGGGCGCCGTCGAGCATCAACAGGGCGCCAGAAAGATGGTCGGCGGCCATCGGGTTCAAGTGCAAGATGGCACACAGCTCCACGAAATCGTTCGACGACAAAGTCTAGAGGTCAACACAACCCATCACCAGGCGATCAAGAAGCTCGGTCGAGGTCTGGTCGTCAATGCTGTCGCTGAGGACGGTGTCATTGAAGGAATCGAAAGCACCCAACATGGGTTCGTGCTTGGCCTGCAGTGGCACCCGGAAGTATTGGCGCCGCGACAGACGCACCAGCGGCGCATTTTTTCAGCCTTCGCCGCAGTCTGCCAAAAACGCAAGGGCGACTAATCGCCACGCCCGTAGCCCATGAGTGCCGAGCTTTTCAATCCCGCCAACTACCAAACCAGTTTGTTCGCCCTGCCGACGCTTCTGACAGCAAGTACCATGCTGGCGCTCGGGCTGATGGTTGTCGTTCGTGAACACTACTCGCGCGTCAGCATTGCCTTTTTCATTATGACCGCCGCGGCAGCTATCTGGCTGTCCGGTTATTCGTTGATGTACTGCGCCTCGACCGCACCGGTGGCGGCGGCCTGGAGCGTCATCGGACATATCGGAATAGTGTTCATTCCCGCATCGGTTTATCACTTCACTGTCACCTCACTGCAGCTCTACAACCGCTACCAGCGCCGCGTCTGGTTGATTTGGGAAGTTTCCGCCGTCTTTCTGATCACGACTTTCTCGGGTGAGGCCTTTCTTGCCGGGATTCGCCCCTACTGGTGGGGCTACTACCCGAGCTACAACTGGATGGCGGCTCTCTTTGTTTGCTTCTTTTTCGGGCTCATGGCACTGAGCCTGTATCACTATTGGACTGCTGTTCGGTCCGCGGTCTCCGGCACCGGCAAGCTACGAAACCGAGGTTTGCTTGCAGCGTTTTGCATCGCTTATCTGGGATCAGTCGACTACTTGCCGGCGTTCGGTGTGCCCCTCTATCCGTTCGGCTATGCCCCAGTGCTCGGTTTCATCTTCCTTGTCGATCGCACGATTCGGCGCTACCGCCTGCTTGACATCACGCCGGAATTCGCCGCCAGAGAGATTATAAATGCCATGGACGACGCCCTTTTGCTGCTGGACAACGACGGTTTTGTGCGCGTCGCCAATCGCAGCGCTTGCCGCATGTTTGGGCGCACGGAAACGGAGCTTGAAGGCACCCCGTGTTCTACCCTCGCGCGGGTGTTTGACGCCGATGGCGACGAGCTCGCGGGGCAAATTCTTAACGGCTCTTTGCACGAGCAAGAATGCCTGACCGATGGTGGGGCAGGTGTGGTGAGCCTCTCATCGTTCGTCATGCGCGATGCCGGCAAATTTCCTATTGCCACGGTGTGCATCATCCGCGATATCACCAAGGACAAAGCTGCGCAGCAGCAAATCAAACGCCACACTGACCGACAAGCCGCTCTTTACGAGCTCAACATCGCGGCCACCTCGACACTCGAATTGCGTGCGGTACTAGGCGTTCTCTTAGAGCGACTCGCGGGCTTGGTTCCACGAACGGCCACGACCGTGATGTTGCTGGACTCAGTCACGCATCAGCTGCGCCGAGTCGCTTGCCGCGGTATCGATGAAATCACTTGGCAGTCCGAACCCTCTGGTGCCAGCGAGTCGACGCATCCCGTTCTCCAGTCGAAGGACGCCATTTCGATACCAGACATACAGCTTGCCGACGCCGGCCTCGACGGTGCATTTTTTGCCCGGCAAGGATTTCAATCCTATCTGGGTCTGCCGCTCGTCGCCAAAAATCAGGTGGTTGGAATACTCTCATTTTATGCGCAAGAGAAACGCCAGTTCAGCGACGAAGAAATCACTTTTCTTCGGAGTCTCGCGGGACATGCCGCCGCCGCCATCTATAATTCTCAGCTCTATGAACAAACTAGCCGGCAGGCGATCGCATTGGAAAAGGCCAACCGAGTCAGAGAGGACTTCTTAAGCGTCATGTCCCACGAACTGAGGACACCGCTAAACGTAATCACGGGCTACGCTAAACTCGTTCAGGAAGGCGTGATGGGCGAGATTAACGCGGAACAAAGTAAAGCCCTGGACAAAATCGGCCACCACGCCGATGAGCTGCTATTCATGGTCAACAGCATCATGAATGCGACCAAGATCGAGGTTGGGGCATTGTCCCTCGACTGCGAGGAATTCCCACTAGTGAAGCTATTCGATGAGATCAAAGTGCTCTACGATTATCCGTTCGGAAAAGAAATTCGCGTCGAATGGGACTATCGTGCCGATCTTCCTTTGTTGCACAGCGACCGCGATAAACTCAAGCATATCCTGCAAAACCTCATCAACAATGCGCTTAAGTTTACCGACGAGGGCACGGTGACCGTGACGGCTCGCCAACTCCCCGGCAATACTCATGTCGAGCTCGCCGTCAGGGACACCGGTATCGGCATTCCTGCCGAAGAACTGCCGGTGATTTTCGACCGCTTTCGACAGCTCGATAGCTCAAGAACTCGCGCTTACGGCGGTGTCGGCCTAGGTCTGCACATTGTGAAGACGTTTACCGAGCTTCTCGGCGGAACCGTAAAGGCGACCAGTAAACCCGGCCGTGGATCGACCTTCACAATCACTCTACCCTGCGTCTGTCGCGAGGCTGAGGAGACGAATCCATCAGTTCGTTCGTCGCTTTTTCGCCCCGACGTCTAGAGTTGGCCCGATTAGCGCACCCGTGTTGCGCTTCTCTCCCGGCCCTGTACACATCTTAGTGTTGAAATCTCACCGCGCCTGGGGCAAACAAGAGAACAAATCCATTCGTCCAACGCGGAGGGAGTATCAGTTATGGCAAACCAAACAGGCGGCGATGTGTTTAACCGAGAACAGGCGGAAAAACTGCTCTACCCGGCTAGAGGATTAGCCGGCGGTGGACAGCTGGAAGTCCGCATGGAAGTTTCGCCGGACCATCCGGATCCGGACATCCGGGGTGTGGCGCGCCGGGTTAAATTTTTCAATCTCGAGAGTTGGCACAAAGAGTGGACGGAGGTCGCGAGGAAAAACGAAGAGCTGGCCGCAGGCTTCGAACAGGAAAACCGCAAGCAAAGCGCGCATGAGTTTTACCTACGCGCCGCCGACTTTTACCGTCGGGCGGTGGTCTACATGGCGGAGGGCGATCCACGCATGCTGCCGACTTTCAAAAAGCTCGAAGACAATTTCAATAAAGCGTGGAGTCAGGTTACTGCGCCATTCGAACGCGTGGAAATTCCCTACGAAGGGCACAAACTGCCCGCTCTTTTCTGGGCCGGGCGCGGTAAATTGGGAACAAAACTGCCGGTCGTCTATAACTACGGCGGCGCCGATGGAATTCTCCTTCGCGGCGAAGACGGTGGTGCCGGCCAGTACGTACGCCGCGGCATGTCGTTTATCGACGTCGATGGTCCGGGACACGGTGGAACGCTGCGCTACCATAAACTTTACGCGCCAGCCGACTCGGAGCGGGTTGCCAAAGCCGTGGTCGATTATCTCGTGACTCGTCCCGACGTCGACGCCGAGCGTATCGGGTTGCATGGATCCAGCATGGGCGGCTACTCGGGGCCGCGCTGCGCCACAGCGGAAAAAAGGATCAAGGCCGTCGCGGTCTGGAGCGGCGCATACAATCTCGTCGACGATATTTTCGATTACTATCCGCCCATTCAGGAACGCTTACGCTGGCTCATGGGCGCCAAACATCTCAAAGATGCGCGCGAGAAGATCAAAGATTTCACGCTTATCGGCAGAGCGAACGAAATCGAATGCCCTTTGCTCGTTGGTTATAGCATCGACGACCGCGTCATGGACCCACGCGGCGCTCTCAATCTCTACGAGAATGCGGTGAACTCGGCCGACCGCTCGATGCTCGACGGCGTCGGCCACGGCCAAAAGAGATTCGATCGCAGAACCTATATCGCCGACTGGTTTATGAAGCAGTTGAAAGCGGGATAGTCGCGTTAACCATTACCTCGGAGGATCCTATGGCAATAGCGGAATTGTTGGATCATTTCGTCGTTCCCGTCGACGACATTGTCGTTGCCGAAGAGTTTTATGTCCGAGTCTTTGGCGGCGTCATTACCAAACGCAACGGCTTGAACACCCGCCAACGCAAGCGCGGCGCAGTGCCGCATACGTTCATCCAAATCGGCGGGAAGCGCATGGGGGTTTATCTGCAAAGTGACGAGCGCCCGCAGCCGCCTCGCGCGCGTGGGTTGCCGACTTATTCGTTTACGGCGACTGCCCAGGGACTCGACGCAGTCACAAAAGACCTGAGCGACTTAGGCGCTCGTTTTGACGGACCGGTCGCCAATGCCTATTCGTTTGCCGATCAATCCCTATTCATGACTGATCCGGCTGGGAATCACTACGCGATCTATACACCGAAGAATTCAAGCGTGGCTTCAAATCGCGCCAACGGGCGAATGACCGGCGTCGGCTACATCGAACTGGAAGCGCCGAGCATAAATGCCTCGGTGGATTTTTATGAGAAGGTCCTCGGCTTCGAAGTTCAAAGCCGAACCGAGGACAACCGCCAGGCCACGTTAAGAATAGCCAGCGGCCAGACTTTGATTTTGACCCAAGCGCCGTTCGCACCGAAAGGATTGGTCATGAGCCGCAAGGTTCCGGGTCCGCACATCGCGTTTTACGTTCCGGCGACGAAATGGGCTGCGGCGCTAACACACCTCGACCGGTTGGGCGTCGCCAACGGCGACCGCGGCGCGGCCAAGGAGCGCCATGACGGACAAGGCGGTACCTACATGGACGATCCCGCCGGATACGTCATTCAATTCATCACCGACGGCATGGAATAGAAGATTAGTTTACAGAAATGACCGACCAACAGAAACGCGCTCGCTTACGTGAAATTCTTGCTGACAGCAAAGGCGCCATCGCGCCGGGCGTGACCGACGCACTGTTCGCCCGCCTGGTGCAAGACTGCGGCTACCCTGCGGCGCATCTTTCCGGCAACGCGATTCACAAAAACTTTTGCCTGCCGGATCGCAATCTTCTCACGATCACGCAAATCGCCCAACGCGTCGGACAGATCTCAGAATCAAGTGACATTCCGCTGATCGTCGATAGCGGGACCATTTGTATCGCGACCGCTGCGTTGGCGCGAACGGTAAAATCGTACGAGCGCGCGGGCGCGGCGGCGATTCGCTTCGAGGACAGCCTCGTCAACGAATACGGCGCGCCGGCGGAGGATCTCGCCATCGCGCCGCTCCCTGGAGTCGTCGATCGGATCAAGGCCGCGGCCAACGCCCGGACCGACTCATCGCTTGTTCCAATTGCGCGCTGCGACTCCCGACCCAAAGAATCTGTTGATCAGGTCCTCGAACGGCTGGCGGCATATGCCGAGGCCGGCGCCGATGCGATCGGCGTGCAGCTTACCGATGTCGATGACTTCCGTCACATTGGCGCCCATCCGCCTGCACCGTTGGTCAGCTTATGGCCCAAGGCGCAAATGAGCGCGTTCGAGTATTTCCAAATGGGTTTCGCATTGCGCTGATGCCGTCTAGCCTCTCGCTCGCGGCATTAGGCGGCGCGAGAGACCTCCTTATCGAGCTTAAACAAACAGGCAATGATCGTGAATATTTCGCCAAGCGAAACAGTTTCGCCGAAACGGAAGTCTGGTATAAGAAACTGGGTTCTACCTCAAAGGTAGTCTAACTGGAGCATTGCATGTTAAGAGAACTCCCACTACCGCAGGCCTACCGCGTTACACCGACAGGACTTTACTTGATCTCCACCGCTTTCCAGGGCAAGCACAACGTCCAGTTCGCGTTCCGCGCCCTGGGTCTCTCTGACGAGCCTCCCCTGCTGGTCATCGGCATCCAGGACAAAAATTTCAGCCGCGAAATGATCCAGAAGAGCGGCGAGTTCGTGTTGAACGTTTGTTCGAAGAATCAGCTTCACGCGGTGGACAAAAGTCGCGATCTCACCGGCCGCACAACCGAGGACAAATTTGTTGCCCTGGGCTTGGACACATCGCCCGCCAGCCATGTCCAAGCTCCGTTGGTGGCCGGTTGCCACGCCAATGTGGAATGCCGGGTTGTTCACGAGTTCGCGGTGGACGGACTGTATCTCTTCGTCGGCCAGACGCTCGCCTCATACGTCGATGATCAGACGCCGCCCGTCGGACGGCTCGCCGGAAAAACTTTTCGCCTGGACGGGCCGATTTAGCGCGAACTCCAGCCAAGGAGGTATACCATGCTTCGCCAGTGGCAAATTTTCGTATGGATGCTTTTTATTTCGGTCGTGCTTTTTGTCTATCCGTCAAATGTTCAAGCCGCCACTACTGATGAAACGCTGGCCAAGATCAATCGCCTCGCGCCGGTTGAACGACAAGCGGCGCTGGTGCGCGAAGCCAAGAACGAGCGCAGCGTCGTCTGGTACGCGCCGATGAATCGCGAGGATCTGCGCCAATTCACCAGCGCGTTTGAAGCGGAATATCCTTTTCTCAAAGTAGAAATCTTGACCGGCGGACCGCAGAGTTTGCTCAATCGGATTCTGACCGAGCATCGCGCCGGCAAGTTCAATTACGACATACTCAACATCCGCAGCTCCGCGCTCTATACCCTCAAGAAAGCCAACGCCATCGGCCGCCATGACTCACCGTATCGACGCGGCCTACGCGCGGGATTCTACGATAAAGACGGTTACTTCAACGGTATCTGGGCCTCGCTCATGGTCTATCTTTTCAATTCCAAACAAGTGGATCGCGCGCAGGCGCCGAAATCGATCGCCGATCTTTTGCAACCGAAGTGGAAGGGAAAAATGGGCATGGATCAAGACGCCGACGATTGGCTGGCCGCGGTGCTGGAATATTACGGCGATGAAAAGGGCAAACAAATCGCGCGCAGCCTAGGAGCGCAGCAATTAAATATCCGCAAAGGACGCACTCTGGTTTCGCAACTGGTCGCGGCCGGCGAGTTTCCCCTACAGATCGATGCGCACCATCACGAGGCGGTCGCCCTGCGTAAAGCCGGCGCGCCCATCGAGTATGTTTTTCCCGAGCCGTTTGTTCCGGTGAAATCGGTCTCGTCTCTCGCGATCTCTTCCCAGCCACCCCACCCGCACGCCGCCGCTCTGCTGGTGGATTTCATGCTGTCCAAAAAGGGGCAAGAAATCGCCTTCAAGCAGCGCCGCTGGCCGGCGCTCAAAGAACTCGCCACGGGCGGTCCTGACGACGTCGGCAACCGCAACACCCTCGTCCCCGACTCGGAAAAGTGGGGCAGCCGATATGAAGAGTTGGTGCAGCTAACGGCGCTGTTGGGACGGTAAACACTGCCAACCCCACCCGAATAGCGACATAAATCTACAGGTTACACTCGGAGGAAACTGCTAAAGCAGCACCTGCGATGACGCGCACGGCCAGCACGACGTCAATCAACCCGACCGTGTGATCGTTAAATTGTTAACGACCGCACCGGGACTATGGACGTGCGCTCGGATTGTTGATTTGGACCTAGTTCATGAGCCTAACACACTCGCGCGGCGCGCTGCCGAGCAAACACACAAACTAGCTACGAGGGGATTTACATCCGATGATCGAATCACAATCAACAGCAACCAACATTTCGATAAATTTCTTCAGCTTACTTTTTGCGACCTTTGTATTCTTTGCGGTTAATCATTCGCTCCACGCCGCTACGGCAGGGCCGATGACTATTCGCGTCGGTTATCCGCAACTGAACGGCGGTCAGACACCGCTGTGGAATATTCCGGAGAACAAGCTCGATCAGAAATATGGGCTCGACATTAAGCCGGTCTATATATTCCGGGCGGCGTCAGGCTCACCCAGTCGGCGCTTTCAGGTTCCGTCGACGTGGCGATGACGGGAGGCGCGGCGGCCAACGCGATGCTCAGTGGAGCAGAGTTTATTTACGTCGGCATGCCGGTCCCTACCTATGCGTTTTCTATTTACGCCCGGCCCGAAATCAAAGAAGTTACGGACCTGCGCGGCAAGGTGCTCGGTGTCATTACCAAGGGCGCCTCTTCCGATCACGCGTCGATCGCGCTCCTTAGGCAGTACAAGATGACGCAGCAGGATATGAAGGTGCTCTACTTCTCACGCCAAGAGGACGCTCTCGCGGCGCTGAATCAGGGGATCGTATCCGCCGCGGTTCACTCAGCGCCAACGACTCTCATGGCTCGTCGCCTTGGATTCAAAGAGCTGGTCAACATCGGAGCGCTCAAACTCCCCTACCCTTTCATGGGCCTGGCGTTCCGGCGATCTGCGGTACAGCAGAATCCGGAACTCGTTCGAGGGTTTCTCAGGGCTTTCTTGGCCGGCTTGAGGGTTGCCATCGAACAACCCGAAGTTTCGAAGCGGGCAGCCGCCAAGTATCTCGCCACAAAGGATCAAGAGATTATCGAAGAAGCTTATAGAAGTTTCGCGCCGTTGTTCCCCAAGATTCCTTACGTGACCGACGAAGCGATTCGTTCGGCGCTATCGGTTACAGACCATCCCAAAGCAGCGACGGCCAACCCCAAAGATTTTTACGACAATCGTTTTCTTCGGGAGCTGGAGAACTCCGGTTTTGTTAAAGAATTGTACGGCAGTCGCTAATATTAATCGCGAGGGGAAAATTGGATGGAAGCGTGGTTAGTTGCCAATCCGAGATCCCAGCTATCTGTCTTCGTTCAATCGAATGATCGCCGCCTTGACACTGGAACGCATGCGTTCGAACGAACGCGATAATTCACCGAACTCGCCAGTGTCATTGACGCCAAGCGAAGGAACGTCAAGTTCGCCCTCGCTGATACGGCGGGCGGTCCTCACCAATCGCAGTATCGGCCGCGTGATTCGCCAAACCAGGAAAATCGCCATCAGGATTCCGCCGCAAACAACCAGCAAAACGAGTTTCACAATCGGGACTACCGTTTTGCTGATTTCAGCGTCGACGTCGTCCTTCCAAATGCCGACCCGCACGGCGCCCATTTGGCCCTCCAAAATCGGCACGCGCACCTCGTATACCATGCCGTCCCCTAGTCGAAATAGACTCTGCCTCTCGGTTTGCGGACGATCGATTGGCACCGTGTTCTGAACCTGTTGCGGTAGCACGGCAAAGCTATGGGAAAGAATTTCACCTTGCCGATCTTCGATGAGCACGTACGCCATCCCAGACCGATTGGCGTACGTGCGCAGAAATTCACTCAGACGTATAGCGTCTTTCTTGAAGAGATGAGAGGGGGCGCCATCACTTACGTTGACGGCGGTGACTCTAGCCCGTTGAATCCACTGCTTCGTCAGCGAAGATTTGAGCGTGAAATAAACCAGCGCCAGCGTCAGCGCGCCAAATGCAGCAATAATCGCCGTGAACGTGAAAATCATTTTGCCGGTCAAACCGTGACCGTGGGAGAGCACACGCGACCAGGCACGAGTTGGGAGAAGATGTGCCAAGTGAGATCGTCGCGCAAAAGACCGTGAGCTTGCCGGAGAGTCAGCCGCGGCCTCCGGCATTAAAACAAACTGGGTGGAACGCGGCGGCTTTACCTCCACCGACCTCGCTTCCACTTCATTGATCAAATTGTAACCGGCATGATCTCGCGACCTCAGCAAGCGTTCTGCTCGACTGATTCTCACTGCCGAAACGATCGCTCTGAATGCCAATAGGATTCCACAGGCGGCCAACACGCCATAAAAAATTAAATCCACCCCTAAATTTGGCAACCCCGATTGCGCTAGTTGCTTCACGGTCTCATTTGCTCCGCCGACCCGAGAGTCTTGCAACACAACGTCAGCGAGGGTCACGGAATTGTCGGTTTTTGAATTCGAGAGAACCAGACCCAGAAACACACAACCAAGAGAAAAAAGTAACGCAAAACCCAAAATTCGGTTTCTCATCGATCAGTTTCCCAGAATTCGCCGGTTTGGGCTGCGGATTTCAAGTTCAGAAGCAACCCTCTTCAACTCGCGTAAATCATCCCCTAATGTTGTCAATATGGCAAATACTTGCCAAAACCGGCGACCAGTTTCAATCGCCAGCCAAATTGGCAAACGAAGTAACCAACCGACGACGGGCAGGGATGCTCGGAATGAACCCAGGAAGGCGGCAATGTGACAGGCGACCCGCCAGAAGAGGTTACTCATTAACTCTCATCACGAATTGTCGTCACGCTGCAATGCTTCCAACGCTTTTTGGACTAGCTGGCGTCGAACCCGTTTTTCTTCATCTACAGAGACCTTGGCATCTCCCATGACATGCACGATGCCATTGCCGAGCACTGGGCGATTGGCTCCTACCATCTCAGCGATGGGCATAGCCGAGGTGATTTGGACCGTCGGAATACCAGCCTTTTCGAGTTCCGTCGTGATCGCAGCGCCGCTGCGCGTACTGGTCCCTCACGTCGAAGTGAGGATGATCGCGTCGATGCCGAGCCGTTTGGCCTTCTCGGCCATTTCCCGTCCCATCCGGCGGGTATTCGATAGCGGATTGGCCAGCCCCGATGTTGAAATAAACTCATCATACAGCTCGCCGATGACTCCTTCCTGTTCCAGCTCGCGCATCACATCGAGCGGCACGAGCCGGTTGGGATCCTGCCGGACAAACTGCGGGTCGTAGCCGCCATGGGAAATCTCGTAATCTTCGCCTCTGAGATCGGCGCAGTCCTTGATACTATACGAGCCCCAGCGCGTCGCCGCCGAACTTTGAATCCTGTCAGGATTGCCCTTCGGCACCAGTCCACCGTCTGTAATCAACATCAATTTTGCTTTCTTGAGATCCCTCACGCCGGGGGGCATCGGCACTGGCGCAAACGCCGTCGGTATCATCTCCGATTCAAAGGGTTCGTTCTTGACCTTTGCCAAGACCATTTCGACAAGTCTCTCTGCCGCGGTCTTCTCAACGAAATGGTCGCGAATCAAGCCGCGCGGAATATAACCTTCTTCTTTCGGCAGTCCAACGGCTTCCTTGGCGAGGAGTTTTTTTGCGAGCGTTGCCATCCGGGTCAGCACATCGCGCATTTTCGCGGCGTTGTCACCGGAATCAATGATGAAGAGCGTCTCGCGATAGAGATCGGAGCCAGGATTTTCCTGTGCCATGCCGGTAATGACCGGAATCCCGAGTTTCGCCTGCACCGCCGAGCACAAGGCCCCAGCCGCCATGCCGTATCTTCCTGCTTGAAAGCACGGACCCGCTACGAACAAATCAGCGTTGGCCTCACGAACTTTTTCTAAAACCGCCGCGATGATCGATTGCTGATTCTCCACGGCATAGTTATCGCCGCTCACCAACGTCATCACGACCTGTGCGCCGTCACCGAGCAATTGCTCGAGCAGCTTGCCGGGACCAACGGCGCCCTCACGCGTTTCGAATAATGCGCCCGCCCTTTCCTCGCCCCCCAATCCGGCGAAGAACTGATTCAGGTAGTGAACGACTCGCATAATCAAGCTCCTTGTGGTAGCCGGCGTGGGTAGGGGCACGGCATGCCGTGCCTCTACGATTACCGCCTAATAAACCATTGAACGCAAACGCGAGGCTCCCTGCTGATTCGCCACGCCGACCACGTTGAGCGATTCGATCTCGAATGGACCGGCGAGCATTTCCGCCAAGCCACTGTTCGCAGCGATCACCCGCGCAACCGGAGGGACTTTCCATTTTGTACTGTTCCCGCCGATGCAAATAATAGCGTTGACCTCGGGCAAATTAAACAGCAGCGCCGATTCGACCCGCCGATCGCGCGCGAGATCGGTAACCTGCACTGCGGTTTTAATGCCTTCGCATTCCAATAAGCGTGCGGTTTCCGACAAATCCGTGTGCGGCACCCCGCCGCCAAACTTAGTGAGCACGGCTGCATCGGCCTTCAGCGCCCACTTGACGAGATGAGCGGCAAAATGAGTACTGCGTTCTCGATCGAAATTATCGGCCGAAGCAATCGTCGCCACGGTGCCGGCAAAGTTCAACTCGCGCGCCTGATGACGCCGGTAAAGCTCAGCGATGACCGGGTGATTTTGATAGAAGTAAGTCTCCGCTCCACCGAGAGACGTGTGGTACGAAGGCACGAGCGCACCGTCTAGCCACTCGTTGGGATGAAGCAAGGTGGGTAGCATACCTTCTGTGTCGGTGCCGTAGAGTATCTGTTCCTCGGCTTCGGGCCTTCTTTGCCGTGAAAAAATTTGCCCGACGTAGGCGACGCGCGGCAATGCGGTGCGGCTTTCAGCCGCAGAGAGATCCAATTTTTGTGTCCAGTCAGGTGTTACATCCAGCGCCGCACGTGCCAAATGTACGGCGATTTGCAATTGTGCCGACCGATAAGCCTTTTGCTGCGCGTGCACGGGTAGGCTCGGTTTGCTATGCGGAATGACAATTAAGTGACTGAGCTTTGCGTAATGCGAAGCTGATGCGGCCTCGCCGCTCATTTCCAAGACAAAACCTGTCACACCGCGCGATTCCCTGGGCGATTCCTCTCGTAGTAAAGTCACCGCTGCGCCATTGAGAACGTGAGTCGTGCCGCCGCCGGCAGTCTGAGGTGCGCCAAGAATACCCGGCCAATCGGGACTTCCGCCCGGTGCCTTGGCGCGCGGCTCGACGATGTCGAAGATCGGACCGGCTCGACAGCTTTCGCCGGGATGTACGATCTCGAAATCGACAGACTCGATACCGGGAAGTTGCGAAGCGAGCCGGCGCAACTCGTCTCTGGCGGTTACGAGAACGGTTCCGTCCAATCGCGTGTTCTCGCCAAATCGAATTTCCGTGATCGGATGAATGGCAAGTATAAGTTGCATACGAAAGCCAGCGACGATTCAGCTCGATCACCGAATTTAATTCCGGAGGGATCAAGTTGTCAATTCGTTTGAATCAGCTTGACATCATGCCTTCAGCGGCATTACGCTCCCATTATAATCAGGAGTTGTCATGGCGAAAAGCGGATTTAAAGTTTTCGACAGCGACATGCATATCATGGAGCCGCCCGATCTCTGGGAGCGTTATATCGATCCCGAGTTTCGTTCCCAAGCGCCGCGCGGCAGGACCTCGGAGAACGTGCGCGATCTCGGCACAATTTTTCCGAACGTGCCGCAGGACACGCGGCGCACCGGCGGCACACCCCATCGCGGCCGGAACTTTAACAAGAACCAAGAAATTTACCGAAACCACGCCGAGCGTGGTTGGACCGGCGAGGTGCAGCTCGAAGCGATGGACACCGAAGGCATCGACACCGCGGTGCTGTTTCCGACCCGCGGCTTGGGCATCCTCACATTTCCGAATCAAGACCCGCGCTTCGCCGCCGCGTTGGCGCGCGCCTACAATGACTGGCTGCACGATTTCTGCAAAGCCGAACCCAATCGCTTGCTCGGCGCCGGCATGATTTCGGTCTACGACATCGACGATGCTCTGAGCGAGACACGCCGGGTGGCGGAAGAATATGGCTTCCGCTCGGTGTTCCTGCGCTCGAATATCGTCAACGGCAAAAATTGGTATGATCCCTACTACGAGCCTTTGTGGAACTTGCTCGAAGAGCTCAACTTGCCGCTGGGCTTTCATGAAGCCTCGGCGTCGCGCTCGCGCCAGTGCGCGGAAAATTTTGAGCCCAACTTCGGCTTGCGCCGCGTCTACGCCCAGCCCTTCGAACAAATGCTTGGGTTGGGCAGCTTTCTCGGCGGCGGTATCCTCGAGCGTCATCCAAAAATGAAAGTCGCCTTTCTCGAAGCCAACTGCTCCTGGCTTCCTTGGCTCCTGTGGCGACTAGATGAGGGCTACGAGCGCGAAGGCGATATTTTCATGCAAGACTTGACGATGGCGCCGAGCGATTATTTCAAGCGCCAATGCTATATTTCCATCGAGCCCGACGAAGCACCGGCGCGCTATACGATCGAAGAATTCGGCTGCGATCAATTAGTATTTTCCACGGACTATCCGCATGGCGATTCCAAATATCCCCACGCGGTGGAAAGTTTCCTCAAACTGAATTTGTCCGATAATAACAAGCGTAAAATACTTTGGGAGAATTGCGCGCGTTTTTACGGCGCCGCCGACACGTCGGATAAAAGTCAATCCGAAAACGATAAAAACATAGTGCAACCGCTGCACCAATAAGGAGGAATATGGAAACTCCCACTGAGACGCAGCCAGAGACACAGACGCTAAGTGAGAATGCTATGGAGCGCTTCGTCCGCAAGACGCGCGCGCTTTTTGCTAAAGAAACCGACCTCGACAAGCGCTGGAATTCCTTGCGGCCGATTCTGGCGGAATTGCTGGCTGATCCGGACGTCATCGCAGCATCGAAGCAGTGGCCCGATTGCGTACCCGCTGACGGACGAGCGGAAAATCTACTTTTTTACGAAGATCCGGATTATGGCTTCGCAATCAATGGACTTACCAAAGGCGAAGCCCGCCAAGGTCAGCGCGCGCGAATTCACGATCACGCGCATATCTATACACTCTACGGCGTGCTCGACGGCCGTGAACGGGTCGTGCGCTATGATCGTCTGGATGATCGCTCAAAACCTGACTACGCGGAAATCCGCGAGAGTAGCGACGTACTCGTCGGTCCTGGGGAAATCGATCTGGTAAAACCGTATGAGATTCATACGGAACTTACCGTCGGTCAACGGACCGTCGCCGTGATCATCCGCAGTCAGAAGGGCGGCGAATTCAACCAGGGCCGCTACATCCCCGAGAAGAACGAGTACTACGAGAGCTTAGGACCGCGACAGACGCCTTGTGAAATGCTTCCGAAGAGGTAAAATTTGGGATCGAGAAGCGCTAACTAAAGCTACGGAGAATTTCTATGTCACGACCCGAGCGAGTCGACGAATCCTTGCCAGCCTTCGAAGCCTTCCTTAACTATTCGGTCGATACGGGCGAGAAACCCGCAAGCTACGGCGGCATCAGCTCCGCCGAAGCCGACAAAAAGCGCACGGGAAAATACCAAGAACATAAGATGGCGATACATGATGGCCGGGCCGTCGCCGACAAACTCTCGCTAGAGAGAGAGGGGTTTATCTTGGTTCGCCATGAAACCAAAGTTAAAGATTTCTACGACGAGACCGAGGTACGCTCGGTTTACTATCCTGAAATCGAGCAGCTCGTAAAGGAAACTTCCGGCGCCAAGCGCGTTCTGGTCTTTGATCACACGCTCCGTTCCGCGGATAGCGCGATGCGCGAAGCGAAACAAATTAGCGGTCCGGTGCGCAACGCGCACAATGATTACACGGAATGGTCCGGGCCGCAGCGCGTGCGCGATTTGCTACCCAACGAGGCCGAAGAGTTGCTCAAGCGTCGGTTCGCTGTCGTTCAGGTGTGGCGTCCCATTCGCCATCCGGTCCAACGAGAGCCATTGGCGATTGCCGATGCAAGGAGCATTGGCACGCGCGAGCTTTTTCCCAGCTCGCGCGTTTACCCGGACCGCGTCGGTGAAGTATATCACTGCGGCTTCAATCCTCAGCATCGTTGGTATTACTTTCCGCACATGCAGCGCAACGAGGCGGTGGTTTTCAAAACTTTTGACTCAAGCAAAGATGGCCGGGCGCGTTGGACTGCTCACACCGCTTTCGACGATCCCACCAGCCCACCGGACGCACCGCCGCGCGAAAGTATCGAAATGCGGACGTTAGCGTTCTTCTAGAGTTCATTACTCTGCAGAAACGAAAAAGGCCTGCGTTAAAGCAGGCCCTCCGTGTTTTCATTCGCCTAATCGGCCCCCCAAATCCGATTATTTGTTCTGTTTCTTTTTTGGCCGTTTTCGGCAAGTCAAGCAGTCAATTTTCGCAGCCATCTCATCCTCCATTTAGGATGCTCATGCATATCACGCACTAATTAGACGTCAACAGAAGCAGATTGCCTGTACGGTCGAAAACCAGGGATTTTTCTCAATATCTTCAGCTAGTTAAAAAAATATTTGCAGGCTAAACATCACAGTTAGTGAGATATGTTTGAACGACAAATTTAGAAACCCTACGGTATGTCCCAGAAATCGCGGGATTTCGCCCACGACGAAACAGGTGCTGCTCTCGTCAGTTCTAGTGGAGCGTGAACGATTACGGTATTCTATTCATCGGGATGCTTCGTGAACCGACCGGGTGCCTCCAACATTAGCAAATATGTCAAGACAGTTGCACAGGCGCGAGAGCGCTTGCGCTACGCGGCTTGCATCCTGTAAATTCAGCAACGAGCCACGCTCATTGCTCGGCACTACTTTTGAGGAGGTACAGATGGGGAAAATTACCAAAATTACCGTTGTGGACGCCGAAAAACAGGCCCAGTGGGGAAAGCCTACTGGACGTAACTACGTTCGTCCGACGCAAACCGATCGTTGCCACATCGCGTTGAACTGCTACGAGCCAGGGGTCAACGATGAGTTGCATTGTCATCCCGGCTCCGATCACACGTTTTTTGTGGTCCAGGGCGAGTGCACGATGAAGGGCCTCAAAGAGGGCGAGGAGTATCATTTGAAGCAGCATCAGGCGGTGCATGTTCCCCCCGGCTTCTTTTATCAGCTCAACAATACCGGCAGTGAGCGCTTAATTCTGTATCAGGTTAGCACCGAACCTAATCCCAGACCGAAGATAGGCAAAGTGATTTATGGCGTCCACACCGGTCTGAAAGAGCATCTCCTCAATCCGGTCGATACCAAAGTAGAGCGCTCATGACTTTTGCAGACGTGCTGGATTGGTGCCGAAAAAACCACGCCGACGTTCGCGGCGTTTACCGCGGCAAAGATATTTCTATTTCGCACAAGGATACCCAACTTCCCAACGCTTTGCCGTCAATCGGCGAGATTTTTCACTGGGATCTCGAGATGGCTGACCTGAATCATTACGTAAGCGGTTCGGACTTCGAGCGCATAGTGACCGGGAAGCTGACCATGGATGGCTTCAAAAGTACACTGCGCGGACGAGAATAAGCACTAGAAGATCGGCGGATTTCTTCAAGTGTCCGCGCCCAAATTGAAGCTTTAGGAATTTAAACTTGCTGGCATAGAACAAACCTAGTATTCGACAAAACAATCGCCACCCACAGCCGCAATCGCAGGTGGCGATTTTGTTCTTGGACAGTCAACCTGTTTAAGCAGGCAGGTTCGGGTTTTTGACTTCCGGCGAGTTCCACTTCAGGTGGCGCTCCAAAAAATTCGCAACCAAGGGCCACGAAAGATCAGCAGCGTGAGCATTATACCCCGGCGCTCCTGGGTCAACATAGCCGTGCCCCCCGAACGGGAAGAAATGCCATTCCAGCGGCTGGCCGTTCTCTTTGAATGCTTGCCACATCTGTTCCTGCACCGGCACCACGGTGGTCACATCGTCGGCGCCGTACAGATTGATTGAAGGGCAGCGAATCTTCCTCGCACTGACCGAAGGATGGACCGGTCTGAGAGGTGAATCCGGTTCCGCGCGGACGGTAGGATAATAGCCCACGAAGGCGCGCACTTCCGGAGTTGCCGCGACGAAATGAATGGCAATGCGCCCGCCCATGCAATAGCCGCAAACTGCCACACGATTTTGGTTGACGGTCGGTTGCTTGAGCAAGAACCTCCAGCCATCCGTTAGCACACGGGTAAATTCTGGGTCTGCGGTCTTGGCTTGAATTTGCGACCCCGTAACAATGTGGGTCGGCTCGGGATAACCCAGCTGTTCGAACACGTTAATGGCGAAAGTCGTGTAACCGAGTTTGGCGAATTTCCGCGTCTCGGTTTTAATGTACTCGCCAAGGCCGCCCTTAGGGTGAATCAAGAATAGCGCTGGACCGGACTCGGGGCGCTCCGGATAGGATAAGAATCCAGCGATGCCATGCTCTTTAGCCGCGAATGATTTTTCAATGATGCGCATTAATGACTCCTCGAAATATTGATTGTCCGAGCGGAAACCTAACACGATCTACGGAGATGGGTAAAGGGGCCATGGCGCTTTGATACCCGCCTAAAAGCAATTTATGCAAGTCACATGATGCCAAAGTTATGTCCGCGATTCTTATCAGCCGCGCGGTCGATTTTCTTCTCGATGTCGTGGCCGGCCAGCAACATTCAAAGGTTTCATTATTGATAGTTTGCGACCAATCGCGCGATCCCTCCAGCACGCTCTGCACTTCAAGCTATCGCTTCGCCGCCTCCTCACAGAAAAATCGCATGCAGGCTTACAAGATTGACTTCCATAACCCGCGTCGAACTGAACACTATTGGCCACTTTGTGGGTAAGGGCTGTCCCAGCGCCTGATCTCGTCAGAATATAATCGAATGTTTTCAACCACTTATGGAAAATACGGAAGGGCTTGCCCAATGGAATACGAATTGCTCCAACAGAACGATCGGGGGGCGCTTCGGCGCGGTGATATATAAACGGGGAGTCTCAGCTTAATGCAAAATGATCGATCAGCACGGGTTCCTACGCCACTAAACAACACCTACAAGAACCGGACGGAGTTAATGGCGCTTCCTGCGACTCCATCTTTCTCCCTTGCCGAAGCCAATACGATAGTCGACATTGAAGTCCAGGCAAACCAACTTCTCGATTACATTAACAAGCTCACTTCGCTCGCCGATCGAGCCTGCAACACGGCGATCCTCCAGACGGAGACAGTTCAGCTCATCGAAGAGAATCGAAACGCTGAGATCACCAACTTACGTAATCAACTGGAGCAGCAGAGCGCGCAATTTCGTGAACAGCAGCTCGCTATGGTCCGTCTTGAGGAGGGGTCAAAAGCACAAATCACAGCGCTCGAGATTCAGTTGCGCCAGGCCGAAATTCAGCGAAACGAGGAGAAAGAATTAAGAATATTGCGCCGCAAAAATGTCGGTCTCATTTCTCGCCTCGACGAAGCTGAGGAAATCGCAAAGCAGGCCGAGACACGCATTCACGAACAGCTCACACCGCTCAATCGAGAAGTCGCCGAGCTTAGACTCCAGCTCGCAAACCGAGACAAGACGATCCAGACCAAAAACAACATGATCAAGACGATCGAGCTCGACTTTCGCGCCAAGATCGTCGAGCTCGAACAGCGCCTGCGTGACAGCGAAACTACACTACACGAACTCCAAACAACAATAAAAGAAAAAGACGCCCTGATTCAGGCCACCGCCGGCAAAGAAGCAGAGATCGGCAAATTGATCAAGCGGCTATCCACCGAGTGTGACAAACTCAACACAGAACTCCAAGAAAAGAGCCGCTTACCGGCCCAGCTGGAACCCAAGAAAGCGCCATCGGTCACCGACAGCAAAATTTGGCGGCAGGTGATCGGCCGCTTCCAAGAAGAATCGAGTTAAGCCAAACTATTTCGAGCTCAGCGCGTTCATCTTCTGTTCAGCCAACGTCCGCACCATCATAGTAGCCAACCTCGCCTCCCTCAAAGGCGAGGAATCGAACCCAATCACCGCCTCTAAGTGCCGCTTCCGTGCTGGGAGCAGCCATTGCCCCTACTTTTTTCGAATCCGGGTAAGCAACAATCTCAGCGGTGTGAAGCGTCGAGAAGCAAAGATAACGCAGTGGACTGCTGCCTGTGTTGCGCAATTGGTGCGCCGACTCGGGTCCGATGGCAAAATTTGCCGATATTTCCGGCATTATAGCTTGAAAACTTGAGGATGCCTCTTGGCGTTAACCATCGTGCCACCTTCATTATTCAATGAGTTTTGGAGTTTGCCAAACAATATTAATGGCATGTGCCAGTGGTGAGTGAAAAACAACGTAGTCCGGTGCTGCCGGATTAAACGATGCTGAGCATCCGCTCGATCGGAACCCTCGCCCTGGCCGCCAGCTCGGAATCAACGCTGATCTCGTAAATACCGTCGCGCAATGAGTGATAAAGTTTGCGCAGCGTGTTTTGTTTCATGTAGGCGCACACGGCCTCTGGGCTGGCGGGAATCACGGTCTTGTCGGGCGCGGCTTTCGACAGTGGATAGATGTTACCGACCTCAGTCGCCATGATTACAATCTTATGCGGAGTTTCACGGACGAACTGGGCCATCCCTTGCGTGGAACGAAACTGCATCATGTTGGCCGGCGCCGCACCTTGAGACATCTGACGCATACAAGCGCTCGTGCAGCCACATTCCGGATGGACGACGACGGCCGCCTCCGGATACAGCTGTCGCTGTTTTTCGACGTGATAGGGTCGAATTCGGTCATGGACGTGGCACGCGCCCATCATGAGCCACAAGCGATCGACGGATTGATTCTGCTGCTCGAGGAGCTTTGCCGCGTAGAAGCCTAGATAGACGTCCGGGAGAAAGAGGATTGGCTGTGCCGGATGGGAATTGTCAAGCACGTGCAGGATGACTTTCGCGGCATTTGCCGATGCGCAGCAATAGTCGCTCTCGGCTTTGACGTCCAAATATGTATTGACGTAGCTGATCACGATTCCGCCCGGCTGCTCGCTTTTCCACTGGCGAACCTTTTTCGCATCAGCGTGCGCAGCCAACGAGCACAGCGCACCAAGATCCGGCGCGAGCACCCGCTGATGCGGCTTTTTCATGATCGCAAGAATCTGATTCATGAACAGCACCGAGGCTTCTAACAGAATTTCGGCCTCCGATTCCGCGCCCTTCTGCGCTAGATAGAGCGAATCGCCGACCGCATCGGCGACGTCCTGAATATCCCGCGGCGAATAATTATGGGCCAGGATGTAAGCGTTGCGCTCTTTCTTGAGTCGAGCAATTTCCGACAGCAACCAACGGTGTTCTTCT
>WNGE01002743.1_pt1 | contig 35637 bp, 28 predicted proteins | sample 5400651 | NCBI WGS metagenome assembly WNGE01 (sample SAMN13153370, study PRJNA577476) | soil metagenome | isolation source: 60 cm soil or saprolite under grassland replicate 2 | place: USA:California | collected 2016-06-15
ACCAGAAGCAACCCTGCTGACGCTCGTGCCGACGACGGGCAAGCCCGCGCCGCGGGATACGGCGCAGCGAGAAAGGCCTGCGGTCAGCTAGACTCGCGGAGGTCCGGTGCAAACCCGGGCCGCGGCCGCTCAGACGGCCCGCGGGGTGTAGCGCAGCTTGGCAGCGCGCTTCGTTCGGGACGAAGAGGCCGCCGGTTCAAATCCGGCCACCCCGACGCAGGTCAGAGGCCCTTTTCTGGGCTTGATGACATGGGCGGAAACGCCCTTTTGGGAGCCGTTTGGGAGCCGATCTTGATCCCGGCTTCCGGGCGGCTCCGCGCTTTCCCAATTTTGGGAGCCGTTTGGGAGCCGATCTTGGCTGCGGTTTCCCGGTGGCTCCGTGGTTTCCTGCTTCTGCGCCACAGCCTGGAGCAGAGCGTCGAGAACCGCGACCGGAGAGCGCGGATTTATCGCCGCGCGTGCTTCCAGCGAGCGTTCCCAGCATGCGGTCAGCGCGTCCTTCAGTTGCCTGCGCATGGCAGGGGTGACATGGCTGTAGACGCCGGCGATGCCGCCGATGCGGTGCCCGAGACGCTCGTGGGACAGAACCTCGGGAATCCTCAGCTCGCCCATCAGGCTCTTGTGCGCGTGCCGGAGCCCGTGCGGGGTGAGCCCATCTGCGACGGGCAGCCAGCACATCTGCGCGCGGCCCTGGTTGTTGCGCCCGCGCAGCGGGCTGCCCGGCCACGGATCGGCAGCCAGCGGCACCGGCCGCCTGGGCTGCGGCGCCTTCTTCGGGTACCAGCCGGACGCGGCGGGCTCGAAAACCCAGTCGCCGAACCCGGAGCGGCGCCAATGCGCCCCACGGTACCGGCCGCGCGCACCAGGCTTACGGCCGTGGAACGCATAGATCAGGCGGTGACACTCACACGGCCGTGGAGCGGTCCGGGTGATGTGGCTCGACACGAGCGCGGACAGCCAAGGGGGCAGGTCGACGTCCCGGCGGGAGTCATCCTTGGGCGGGCAGCGGATCAGTCCCTCGCCTTCCAGCTCATACAGCTGCCATTCGATCCTGAGTGACCCGGGCCGGGCGTACCTGGTCTCCAGGCCGACCAACTCGCCCCACCGCATCCCGGTGTAGTACAGGAGGATCACCGCGACGAACTCGTCGTCGCGGCCGGACAGGATCGCGGCTCGCTCAGCGGTGAGCAGCGCCCCGAGGGGATCGGTGATGACCTTCTCTGGTGTCCGGTCCCGGTACCGGCCTGTGCGCCGGCCCTTGCCCCGCCGCTTGGTGGCGGGATTTGCCGGAATCCGCCCGTCCGCCGCGGCATCGGCTAGCAGGGTGTGCAAAGTTCCGCGCCATGTTCGCACCGACGACGCGGGGGTTCCCGCTTGACGTTGCCGCTTGTCCCACGCGTCGATGTCGGTCCGGACGATCCCGCCCAGGGGACGGCTGCCGAATTCGGGGAGGATGTGCCCGTCGAGGTGACGCCGGTAGTTGCGCATGGTCGATGCGGCGAGGTCGAGTCCCTGCCACCACTGCCCGGCCCACTCGGCGAGGGTGATTTCCCCGGCGCGCGGGTCGAGCCATCTGCCCTGCCGGATAGCCGTCTCCTGATCCTCGGCCCAGTCCTGCGCCGCGCGCCTGGTCAGGAACGGGCGCCCGGCGTCGTCGCAGGAGGCCGATGCCAGTGTCCCGTCGGGACGCTCGTAGCGGGCCCGCCACCGCTTTCCTCTCTTCTCCGCGTACGCCATCACTCTCCTTCCGCAAGCTGGCCCGGCGGACCAGCCGTGCGTTTACCTTCTTGCCGGGTCTGCGCTCACGCGGCGCGCGGGCGCGTCGTGGCGCTGCCGTGGCTGCCGTGCGCCTGCAGCCACGATCGTGGCCATGTCGGCGCTGCTGAACCGAAGGTGCTTGCCGACAAACGTGCACGGGATCACCCGCGCGGCGGCCTTCTTCCGTAGCCAGGACTCCGGCACCTTGAGAATCTGCGCTGCCTCAGCGGGCGTGTACAGCTGCGCGTCGTTCATGCCGTGCACCCGCCGCGGAGCGGTCCTGCTCGCGTGTGCTCGTCCATGTTTGCCCAGGCCCCGGGATGATACGGCGCCCGGGGCGTTTTGGGAGGCCCCTGGCAGGGCCAATCTGCCCGCCAGGTCGCGCTGGGCGGCTCCCCGCCGCCGGGGCGTCCGGCGGCGGGGTCAGGCGGATCCGGGGGCAGGACCGTCCGGGGCGTGGGCGCCGGCATCGTTGGCTGTGTGCCGGCCGAACCCGCCAGCCGCCGGATGGCCAGGTCGTGATAGGCCGGGTTGACGTCGATCCCGATGTAGCGGTTGCCGAGGCGACGGGCGGCTAGGCCAGTGGTCGCGGCGCCGCTGAATGGGTCCAGGACCACGCCGCCGGGACGGCATCCCGCGGCGATGCAGCGCATCGGGATGTCGATGGGGAACACCGCGAAGTGCGCCGCGCGGAATGGCCGCGTGGGAATCACCCAGACGTTGCCGGGCTCCCGGCCGGCACGGCGGACGGCAGACCGGCCACCGCCGGGCAACCCTGCCGCCGCGCCGGATCGGTTGCCACGGCATTCCGCAAACAGGGGGCCGTGCGTGCAGTTGCCGCCGTGCCGCTCGGCGCCGTTGCGCCTGCCGCGGTCCGGTCCGCTTTGCCGCGTCTGCCGGCTGGGCGGCGATTCGGTGGGCGCGTCGTGACGGAACCAGTGCCGTGCCTGCTTGACGAGAAGGAAGACTGTCTCGTAGCGGCAGGACAGGCGGTCGTGCACGGATTCGGGCATGGCGTTGGGCTTGTGCCAGATGATCGCGTCGCGCAGGATCCATCCGTCCTCCTGGAGGCCGAAGACAACCCGCCATGGGATGCCGAGCATGTTCTTGCCGGGCAGCTCGCCGACGGGCCGGGCGGAGGCAATGCCGCGTCCCCGGGTCTTGCCGCCCGTTGTGTCGTAGCTCGCGCGGGCACCGCCGCTGTAACAGTCACCGAGGTTGAGCCACAGCGTGCCGTCGCCGGCGAGCACCCGGCTGACCTCACTGAAGACCGCGCGCAGGTTGTCCGCATACGCCTGCACCGTGGCTTCCAGCCCGTACTGACCGGGTGCCTGGTAGTCGCGCAAGCCGAAATACGGCGGGCTGGTGACCACGCACGCAGCCGACTCGGCTGGCATGCTGGCCAGAGTTTGGCGGGCATCGCCGGCGAGCAGCGTGACGGCATGGTCGCGGTAGTAGACGGTCACGCTGGCTCCGGGGACGGGTAGCCAGGCTGGGCGCAGGCCGCCAGCCGTGCGCTGGCGAGCTCATGGTAGGCGGGGTTGATGTCGATCCCGATGTAGCGGCGGCCGAGCTGGAGGGCGGCCAGGCCGGTCGTGGCGGCGCCGCTGAACGGGTCCAGGACCGTGCCGCCGGGGCGGCAGCCGGCCTTGATGCAGCGCAGCGGAATAGCCACCGGATAGGTGGCTAAGTGCGCCGAGGGGTACGGGTTGGCCGCGACTGTCCACACGTCGCCCGGGTTTCTGCCGCGCGGGTGTGCCGCTGTGTGCCGCTGGCCGGTCGGCATTATGTGGGTGCCGTGCGGTCTGCCGCGGAACGCTGGGGTGGCGGGATGGTATTTCCGGTCGCCGTGGGAACGGCCGGACCGCCGTCGTGCGCTGCCGCCGATGCAACCAGTCGCGCGTTGCCGGCCGCCCACGGGAGGCGGGTGCGCCGCGACTTCAGGCCTGCTCAGGGGTTCCCGGATGGCGTCTAGGTCGAACCAGTAGCGAGCTTGCTTGACGAGCAGGAACACGTACTCGTGTCTGCTGGACGCGCGGTCGCGGGCGCTTTCGGGCATCGCGTTCGGCTTGTGCAAGATGATCGCGTTCCGCAGGATCCACCCATCGGCCTGGAGGGCGAAGGCGACCCGCCACGGAATGCCGAGCAGCGACTTGGCGGGCAGGCCGCCGCCGTCCTTGCCGCCGGACCCTTCGGGTGTGGTGACGGCGTTGGGCCGCCCCCGAAGCCCGGAGGAACGGCGCGGCCCAGAGGGGCCGCACACGTAGCTGTCGCCGAGGTTGAGCCACAGTGTGCCGTCGGCGGCGAGCACGCGGCGTACCTCGTGGAACACCGCGCGCAAGTTGTCCACATACGCCTGCGGCGTCGATTCACGGCCGTACTGGCCGGTCACCCCATAGTCACGCAGCCCGTAGTAAGGCGGAGAGGTGACGACGCAATGCATGCTCGCGTCCGGCATCGCGGCGAGCACATCGCGGGCGTCGCCGGGCAGCAGGGTGACCGGGCCGCTGGAGTGGCAGACCGCACCGGGCAACGTACCGCCGGTCATGCCGTGATCTCCGGCGCGGCGCGGCCCGGCGGGTCGGGGAGCGACGCGAAGCGCGTGCCACCCTCGATGAGCAGCCGCAGCGCCGCAGCCGCCTGCTGCGGAACGACGCCGTTGCCCAGGGCATGCAGCTGCGCGCCACGCGAGATACCGCTGCCGGTGACCCAGCCCTCGGTCAGGCCCATGAGCCACTCGACGAAGCGGGCGCTCAATCGGGGCTGTCCGGCTCCTCCGGGTTCGGTTGGGGGAGGCGTGGCCCGGCCCAGGAGCGTCTCCCAGCGCTCGATGGCGGGCCGGAATGGACCCCAATCCGGGCTGCCGCAGATGGCAGGGTCAGGTCGCCACGCGAGCCCCGCTGATTCGGGCTGCCCTTGGTGGCGTCGGTGGCACGGGGCGTGGGCAAGAGCACCGCTGACAGCGGAGGACCGAATCCAGCACCGGGTCGGCGGCCTGCCGTGCCCCAGTCGCTGGCACGGGGAGTGGGCAGCAACCGGACAGCGATGGCCAGCGGCGCACCGGCCCCGTTGCCGTTGCGGCCCAGGGCTTTCTGCCGGATACGGCGGGCCCGCCAGGAATCCAGGGATTCCCCGTCGTTGAAGTTCCCCGCCGCCGGAGTGGGCAGCAGCGTGCAGCTTGGTGACCGCGCCGCGCTGCCAGGCCACAGTGTTATCTGGACGACGGCACGACGTAGTTGACGCCTCTTGGTGAGCATGTGACTGCGTAGAGTCCTCTCCGTGCATGTGAGAAAGGTGGAGGGGGCCGGGCCGGGCGAGCCGACGGTCCGGCTGGTCGAGGAGCATGGCGAGCCCGTGGCCGAGGTCGATGGCTTCTTGCGGCTGCTGACGGTGCGGGAGTACTCGCCGAACACCGTGCGCGCCTACGCGCATGATCTGCAGAAACTGTTCGCCTTTCTCGGCGAGGCGGGGATCTCGGCGGGCGAGTTCACGCCTGCGCGGGCGATGGAGTTCTTGCAGTGGCTGCGGCTGGTGTCCTCGTCGCGTCGGGCTCAGCGGCTTGAGCTGGGCGTCACCGCCGGTGGCGGGCGCGTCCTGTCGCCGAAGACGTGCAACCGGATCATGGCTGCGGTGTCGTCGTTTTATGAGTTCCTGATCGCCAGCGAGGGGTATGCGGGCCGGGATAACCCGATCGTCAAGGTGGCCGACCAGGCGGCGGCGCGTGTTCCGGGCCGGTACCGGCCGCCGCTGGACAACGCGAGCAGGCAGCGGCCGGTTCGCCGGATGCTGCGGGTCAAGACGGTCGAGGCGCTGCCCCGCCCGATGACGGCCGAGATCTACGGCGCCCTGCTGGGCGAGCTGCGGACCCGCCGGGACCGGGCGCTGCTGGAGGTGATGTGGGAGGGCGGGCTGCGTCCCGGCGAGGTGCTGGGCCTGCAGCTGGAGGACATCTCCTACGGGCAGCGGCGGATCACCGTCCGCAAGCGCGATGACCACCCGCGGCAGGTGCGGCAGAAGTCGCGCCGGGACCGCGTCGTCGACCTGCTGGAAGGCCGCGCGCTGCCCGCGCTCAGCGACTACGTGATGCGCGAGCGTCCCCCCGACGCCGAATGCCCGTGGGTGTTCCTGATCGGCGGCAAGGGCAGACGACGCTGTGAGCCGCTGAGCTACGACGCGGTGGTGCGCATGTTCGCCCGCGCTCCTGAGCGGGCCAGGGTCCGGGACGCGTGGCTGACACCCCATAGCCTCAGGCACACCCATGCCACGCGGATGTTCGAGGGCGGCATGCGGGAGCTGACGCTGATGACCAGGCTCGGCCACGCCACGCCGGATTCGATGAAGATCTACACCAAGGTCAGCGACCCGGAGGTCGTCAAGGATTACCGGCACGCGGTCGCGGGGCAGACCCCGTGAGCGCGAGCGCGCCGCAGGCCCGTTCATCGCCATCCCCCGCTCTGAGCGTGCCCTGCCACTGCCCCGAAGCCGAGTACGCGGCCCTGGTCAGGCGGCAGCCGCTCAGCGCTGAGTGGCGCAAGAAGCACCTGGCCTACCACCGCCGGTTCGTCCGCGCCTACCCCGATCTTGCGGCGTGGTTCGGCCTGCCGCTGCGCGAGCGGCTGGGCTGGCGCGGTCCGGAGGGCCAGAACCAGCGCCGCGGTCCCGGCGCCGGGTTCGACACGACGGCCGGGTGGATCAACTTCAACGCCCGCCACTACCTGATCTATCTCGCGCTGACCGGGCGGCTGCGGCTGGATTGGGGGTGGCTGCTGGGCATCGGCGTGCTCAAACCCTTCGCGGTCGCCGACCAGATCGGCCTGTCGCTGAGCACGCAGGCCGCAGAGTTGCGCGAACGGCTGATCGCTTTGGGGCATGTCCGCGACGAGGAGCACTTCCGGCTGCCGTGGGCGCTGATCCGGCTGGTCCTGCACCGCGGCGACCCCGACCTGACGGCGATCACCGCCGATGACGTCGAGGAGATGCGGCAGGTCATCAAGCACGCCGAGCAGGTCCCCGGCATCAGCCAGGTCATCGACCCCGCCCGCCTGGCGACGGTCAAGTCGGCGTGGGGCACCAACGCCTACCGGGCCGGGCTGGCGCTGTTCCACGGCGGCATCACCGACCGGCTCCCGGTCCCCTACCGGGGCCTGCCCCGGCCGCCGCTGAGCAGCAAACCGCGCATCGCCGCCGTGATGGACCGGTTCATTGCCGAACGCGCCCTGGTGCTGCGCCCGGATAGCCTGAGCAGCATCCGCGGCGGGCTGCGGCGCCTGGGACTGTGGCTGGACACCGAACGCCCCCACATCGACAGCCTGGCCCAGCTCACCCGCGCCGACCTGGTCGACTTCATGGAATCGGTCCATCAGCTGCGGAAGATCAAGCATCCCGGTGAGCCGATCAGCCCCGCCTTCCGCGCCAGCATCATCTCCACCGTCGCGGTGTTCTTCCGCTACACCGCGCTGTTTGAGTGGGACGACGTGCCAGCCCGGCCGCTGATCACCCACGCCGACATGCCGCGCCGCATCCAGCGGGTTCCCCGGTTCATCCCCGGCGCCCAGCTGGACCCGGTGATGGACCGCATCCGGGCGCTGGAATGCCCGCTGCAACGCTGCGCGCTGCTGGTCGCCCGGTGGAGTGGAGGCCGCCGCAGCGAGATCCGCAAGCTCCACATCGACTGCCTGGACACCTACCCCCGACGGCACTCCCCGGCTGCGCCTGGCGGCAGGCAAGGCGCTGCGGGAACGCACCGTGCCGGTGCACCACGAGGCCGCACACGCGATCCGCGACCTGGTCAAGCTCCGCGAAACCCAGCCCGACCAGGGGATCTTCGACCTTGACCTGGGACGGACGGTGCGCTACCTGTTCCTGCGCAACGGCGTCCTGGCCAATGCCGACTACCTGTTCGCCAGCCCGCTCGCCCAAATCTGCCAGGAGCTGGCCATTCTCAACGGCGACGGCAAGCCCGCCATCCACGCCCACCGCTTCCGCCACACCCTGGGCACCCAGCTGGCCGAAAAAGGTGCCCGCACGCAGACCATCATGAAGATCCTCGGGCACAAAAGCGCTGGCATGTCGATGATCTACACCAACATCTCCGACCCGGCCGTGCTGGCCGACTACCAGTCCGTCCTGCAGCCAGGCGCGGCCATCGCCGGGCCGCTGGCCGAGACCCTGCGAGCCGGGCAGCTCGGCCAAGACGCCCTGGACTGGCTCAAGACCAACTTCTACAAGACCGAGCTGGAACTGGGCCACTGCCTGCGCCTGCCCCAGGAGGGCCCGTGCGAATGCGACCTCTACCTGACCTGCGCCAAGTTCGTCACCACCCCCCAGTACGCGCCGCGGCTCCGCGAACGTCTCTGTCTTGAGCGAAAGCTCGCCGACGATGCCGAAGAACGCGGCTGGGAACGTGAAGTCGACCGCCACCAGCGCATCGCCGACCGCATCCGCAGACTGCTCAGCGACCTCGGCGAACCCTTCGAACAGCCAGAAGATGCGCAATGAACAGGCGGCAGATCTGCCCACGGCAGAACACCCAGGCGCGCACATCTGATCGGAACTTACCGTTGCCGCATGGACGTCATCGAGCTGCTGCCGCGACTGCACTTCATCCCCTTCCCGGTCGGGCACGCCTACCTTTGGCACGACCCCGACGGGCTGACCCTCATCGACACCGGACTCCCCGGCTCCGCGGCGCTGATCGCCGACGCGATCTGCCAGGCGGGACACGAGCCCGCGAGCGTGCGGCGGCTGGTGCTGACGCACTTCCACGCCGACCACATCGGCTCCGCGGCCGACATCGCCGGGTGGGGCGAGGTAGAAGTGCTCGCCCACCACGCCGACGCGCCGTTCATTCGCGCCGCTGCCGCCGGGCCCGCACCGGACCTGGCCGACTGGGAACGGCCCATCTACGAGCAGGTCATGAGCCAGCTCCCCGCCCAGACGGTGATCCCGCCGCGGATTGACCGCGAACTCACCGACGGCGACGAACTCGGTTTCGGCGACGGTGCCATAGCTATGGCCGTTCCCGGCCATACGCCAGGCAGCGTCGCGCTCTACCTTCCCCGCCACCAGGTGCTGTTCACCGGCGACGCCGTGGCGCGCCGCCAGGACGGGACGGTGATCTGCGGCGTCTTCAACGTCAACCGCGGCCAGGCAGCCGCGTCGCTTCACCTGCTGGCAACCCTCGACGCCACGGTCGCGTGCTTCGGTCATGGCGAGCCGCTTACCGGCGACGCCGCAGCCCAGTTGCGGGCTGCTGCCCAGCGCCTGCCCGCTGACACTGGCCAGCATGCACGCGACACGCCCGAGAATCCGCGGTGAACCCAGCAACCCGCTAGCCCGGAATCGCCCAGATTCGGGCATCCAGTAGCAAAAGTTGTCCAGATAAAGCATGAAGATCCTGTCGCGGCGGTGTGCCGCGCCGATATCGGAAGCGCGAAGGCTCGCCCATTGCGTGTCATACCCGAGCGCGGCCAGGTCGGCGAGGACGCGGCCGAGGCCGCGGGAGCGGAGCGCGGCGACGTTCTCCACGAACGCGACGCCCGGTCGTAGCAAGCCAAGAGCTTGGGTGATGTGCAGCCAGACGCCACTACGGGTTCCTTTCTCGATGCCTGCCCGCCGCCCCGCGCAGGAAATGTCCTGGCACGGGAACCCGGCGGTGACCACATCCACCGGCGGAGCGCTGGCCCAGTCCACGCGGGTCAGGTCACCAAGGTTGGGGACGCCGGGGAATCGCGCTGCCAAGATCGCGGCCGCGCCCCGGCTGTTGTCAGCCACCCACGCCAGGTGACCGCCCAGGACGTCGAGCACGGCAAGGTCCAAACCGCCATAGCCGGTACATAGCGAACCGATCGCCGGGCCTGCGTCCGGCGCGACGGCGACCGCGCTGCCCAGCCGGGCGGGAGGGATGGGCACGGCAGCCGATGGGGCGGAAACAGCCGTCACGGGCACGTGGTCCTCCCGGCACATCCGGGAGTTGCTGCCGGCGCGAGTGCGCTCAGGCCGGCCCGGCGAGCCGTGCAGTGCACGCTGCGGGCGGGGCGTGTCATCCGCGGACACCGCTGGGCGTCTCGGCGTCAAGCACCGCGGCGGGGTCTGCGCGGCGGGGTGGTGTGCTCGGTGCGTGACGGGTGGTGCCTGGATGATGCTGCACAGGATGGGCCCGGTATTGGCGCGCTCCCGGCAACCGGCTGTGGGTCTCATACCACCGTCCCTGGCATGTCGCGGGTATCTGCCGGCAGCGGCCGAGCAGCCGCCGGGTACGAACGCCTACAAACACCACCGGGGACGGCGGTTTCATACATCACCCGGCCGGAAAAGTTCTCCAGCCCATGCGAATGCGCCAGTGTAGGGGTCCGCTGAAGATGTCGGTTGAGCTGCCTACTTGCCGGTTGTGTTGTCGGTTCGTGGAACTAGTTGTGTGACTGAGCATCGAGTTTGGCATTTGGGCATCGAGTTTGGCGCGATCGTTCGTCTTCTTGGCGCGGTCGTGATGATGCCGGGGTGGGTTTGCCTCAGCCGGGGTCAGCGTTAGGAGGGTTCAGGGGTAGAGCCCGCGGCAGGATGCTGTCATGGCTGAGAATCCGGGCCGGGGGGAACCGCTGGACCCTTACTGGGGTGGGCTGGAGTGGTCGGGCTGGTATGGGCTGGATGCGACCGCTGTGCGGGGTGTTGTTCCGCGGGCGGCGGGGGCTTACCGGCTGCGCTGCAGGGGGCGTGTGATCTATGTGGGAATCAGTGACCGGCTCAGTTCCAGGCTTGGTGGTCTGCGTCGTGCGCGCGGTCGTCCGCCTTTGTATCGCGGGCATTCTGCTGCTGCCTGCGTGGTGGGCTTCGAGAACCAGGGTGAGGTTGTCGATGTGTCATGGGCGCTGGCTGGTGATATTGACCGTCGTGCGCTGATGGGCTTGGAGGTGGATCTCATAGCGAGCTGCCGGGCCCGGTATGGGGATAGCCCGGCGTGTCAGTTTCATGGCGCCCCGCTGGAGTGAGGGAAGGCTGCCTCGCGGCGCGTGTCAGCTGTCGCTGGCGGTCCCGCGGTGGCCCGCGCGGGCAATTTCATTAGCGCTGGTGGTCGATCTGGCCGGCGAGGTCGTCGGCGTGCACGTTGAGGATTTCCCTGAGGGCGGCGTAGTGCGGTTTTGCCGGGCTGGCGCTGTAGAAGTGCCACATGTTGTCGCGGCGGCGGTGCCAGGTGGGGTCTCCTGCTGCCTGCTGGTTCTCGATGATCCGGGGGGCCAGGAGGTGCTCGCCCTGGGTGACGCGCGCCCAGATGGCCTCGGAGGCGAACTGGCGCTTGCAGTCGCTGAGCTCTGGCTGGAACGGCCCTTTTGTCGGGGGAAGCTGGCCGATGATGTCCTGCCATGCTGCGGGGTCGATGCACCAGTCCTGGAGGGCGTCCCTGCGGTGCTTGTAGCTGATCAGGCCGGTGGTGGTGCTGAGCTGCCGGGCGAGCGCGTGCACCGCGAGGCGGAACTGTGCCGGGTCGTCGCCGAACGCTGCCGAGCCCGGGGATGCCTTGAGGTAGCGGTGGTCGATGCCGAGGAATGCGGCTGCCTCGGCGAGCGAGCCGCCTGCGGCCATCTGGACCAGGCGGAGGGCGGCGGCGCGGCGGAGCAGCCGGGTGTTCCCGCCGATATGGCGGAAGTGCTGGTAGTGCCAGTCGTCTTGCAGGCGCTCGGGGATGTGCTCGGGAGCGAAAGTGATCTGAGGGGCGAGTGCCCGGCGTCCACGCGAGCGCCGGTCGGCGCGCTGGAAGCTGTTGATCAGGGGCTCGAGCGCGTCCCGGAATCCGCCGGAGCAGTCGTGCCCGGCGCGCTGGTAGCGGCGGAGCCACCGGCCTCGCGGGCTCTTGCGGCTGGCGCCGTCCCGGGCAGGGGCCAGGAGCTCGCCGAGGACCCGCAGGTCGCCGCCGTCGAGGATGCGGACGGCGGCGGTGATGAGGGCGGCGCCTGGGTGCGCGTCCAGCGGCGGGGCGTCGCAGACGGTGTGGCGCCGGGGCCTGGCGCCGCCCATGCTGGCGATGTGCCGGCCGAGGGATTCGGTCATGCCAGGGCTGGTGATCAGGTTCCGGCTGTGCGGCCAGGCCCCGTTGATCAGGCTGCAGGTAAGCCGGAGGTCGGCGAAGTACTGCGCGGGCGTGGTCGGCTGGCCGACGCTCATGACGGCGGCCGGCTCCCCAGGGCTGAGCAGCTGGAGCAGCCGGTCCTGCAGGGCGAGCAGGTCATCAGGGACCAGGGAATCTTCGCCGGCCGGGGCGGGAGCGTCGAGCCTGGCCCCGCAGGGGCGGGCGTGCCGGTCGGCGGCCTGCGGGTGCAGGGCCGCCCGGCACTGGGCGGGGTGCAGGCCGCCGTCGAAGGCGCGCGGGATCAGCCAGGCGGGCGCTCCGGGTGCCGCGGACATGGCTGGCTGCCGGCAGGAAGGGCACAGGTGTTCCAGCAGCCGCCGGTGCGCCGGGCAGGCGAACACGACCGGCAGCCGCCATGCCTTCTGCCAGGCACCGCCGTGCTGCTGCTGGATGTAGCGGCCGTCTCCGGCGAGGCACTGCGGGCAGTACCGGGTCGCGGCGGTGAACAGCCACGGGCTGGCGAGCGACCGGGGACCCCACTGGTCGGCGGTGGCTCGCGGCGCTGCCCACGGATACCGGCCTGACATGCTGCTCATGCACAAGCCAGCGACCTCGGTCGCGGTGAGCCTGGTGGCGCTGGCGAAGGCCGCAGCCGGTGTCTTGTCCAGGTGCAGCATCAGGCTCCGGCGGGCCGGCTGGTGACCGTCGCGGCTGGCGGTGAGGCCGGTGAGCTGCATGACCCGGGCCGGGGCGAGCCCGAGCCGGTGCGCGAGCCGCAGCAGGTAGCCGGGCAGGGCCTCATCTGGCAGCGGGCCCAGGCTGCGCGGCAGCGGGCTCAGCGTGTGCACCGGATGTCCTCCCGGGTCATGATCCGGCCCCGGTCCCGGTTGCCGGGCCGCGGTCATCGAAGACGGTGTTGCGCCCGCGCTTGCGTTTGCTGGCTCCGCTGCCGGACGAGACGGGTCCGGGCGGGATGGCGGGGATCTCGCCCGCCTCGGCATCGCGGCTGCGCGTGTCGGGAAGGCTGAGCGCGACGTTGTCGAGGATGGCGTGGTCGAGGCGTTCGGTGCCGGTGTCGATCGCCTCGCGGCAGCCGTCTTCGATCAGCCGCTCTAGCAGGCCGGCGACGCCGTTGGTGCGGCGGTAGAGGTATTCGGGCATGGTGCCGTCGGTGAGCATGCCGGGGACGGCGTCCATCAGCCGCAGCTGCTGCTCGATGCCGGCCAGGTGCCGGGTCCAGGCGGTGATCTGGGCCGGGGTGTCGTAGCGGAACCGGTCCAGCTCGACGAGGTCGAAGCGCCGCTCGGTCTGGGTGGCCTCCAGCTGGTGGATGCCAGCCTGCCGGGAGGGCGGGAAGATCCACTGGCCGGTGCGCGGGTCGTGGCGGCCCTCGCGCAGCAGCCCGGAGCCGGGGATGTCCACCCCGATGAGGACGAGGGTGACGTGCATGCTCATGAACGCGCGGATCAGGTCCAGCACGTCCTGGTCGTCGGCGCGGTGCATGCGCAGCCGGGTGATGTCATCCAGCAGCAGCGCCTTCGTGCCGTGGTCACGGATGGAGGCGGCGACCTGGCGGACCAGGTCAGGCAAGTCCATGTTCTTGGTGTCGGCACCGTAGAACCCCAAGATCGCCTTGCAGGTGCTCTTGGGCTTGGCGGTCACCGGGGTCTGCACGTAGGCGACCGGGGCGTGCAGGTCACGGGTCCCGGGCACCGCGTCCGGGTTGAGGTAATGGTGCAGCTCCAGCCAGGCGTCCTCGAAGTCCGCGGCGACCTCGCAGGCGGTCTCGGTCTTGCCCTGGTAGCCGCCGCCGGTGATCATCACCCCGGCGCGGGTGGACGGCTTGTGCTTGAGCGCGTTGGACTCGACCCTGCCGCGCAGCACCCTGGTCACGGCCTGGCTCATCGGGGTCTGCTGCAGCGGCAGGTTGGCATGCGTGGCGGCCCGGTGCAGGTTATGGAGCATCCGCCGGCGCGGCGGCAGTGCCCGCCAGGCGGCCCGGTCCAGCTGCGGCGCGGGCGTGAACGAGCCCCGGGTGGCCCGCCACTGCTGCCAGCCCGCCAGCGTCTCGCGCGCCGGCGGCGGCCCGGGGAGCACGAACGGGACAAGACCGCTGGCGTCATCGCCGTGCGCGGGCGTCACGGCCGGCCCTGCCCGGGACAGGCTGCTGTGTCCGGCTGCCCGCCGGGGTCCTCCTCCAGAACGCGGAGCATGCTGCCGCGGCGCAGGGCATCCCGCATCAGCGGGGCTGGCTCTGGCCTGGAACCGGCTGCTCGCTCGCGGCGCCGCCGCCGCTCGGCGTCCACCGCGGTGGCGGCATCGCGGGCCTGATCCCGCCAGCTCAGCGCAACGATCGTGGTGTCCGTGCCGGCGTTCCCGTCCTGGCGTGCCGTCGCGGCAGCCAGTGCCGCACGAGCGGGCCGGTCGGCGGTGGCCTGATCGGCCTGGGCGGTCTCGCGGGCGCGCGCGGTGCGCTGCTGCCTGCTCATCTGGGTCGGCCACGCATCGACGGGGATCAGGCCGCCGACCAGGTCCAGCAGCAGCGGCAGCAACTCGGCATCCGACCGGGGCTGCAGCCCGGCCGCGCGGGCGGCGCGCAGCAGGTCATCGGCTCGGATGTCGCTGAAGGAGGGCACCTCGCCCTCGGGCGGCAGCCCGGCCCAGCGCAGCGTGTGCCAGTCGTGGGTGACCGGGTCGCAGAAGAACACGCAGCGCCGGTCGCGGGGCTCGCGGCGGATCTTCCACTTCCCCTTGGCCGCGCCGCCCTGCGGCGAGGGGCCGGACCGGTAGGGGTCCAGCGCCGGGCCGTCATACCACAGCCCGCGGATCTTCACCCCGCGGCGGCCGTGGATCTTCACCAGGTGCACCGGCAGCAGCTCGTAATACAGGTCCGGGGAAGGGATCTGCAGCGCGAACCCGCCCTGGGACATCGCGGCGGCGAACAGCGTATTAGGGCTGTGCCGGGTGCCCGGATCCCACGCCGGGGCGAACTCGCCGAGCTCGCGGTCCTGCCAGATTCTTACGATCCAGGTCGCGATCAGGTGCTCAGCCTGGGCCAGGGTCAGCACCGCGTCGGCCTCGGGGTCGGCGCCCCGGTCAGCAGTGTCGATCCCGCGCCAGCCCAGCAGCATCTCCAGCAGCAGCGACTGGATCCCGGAAAATGCCCGTTCCACGGCCTGCTTGTCGGTCGGGCGCAGCACCCTGGCCGGCACGATGTTCGCGCCGATGACCCGCTGCACCTCGATCAGATGATGGTTCTTATAGACCGATCCATGGTCGGTAGTGACAGTCTCGGGGGCGAAGAACGGCAGGCCCGCGACCTTGTGCCCGGCGAAGGACGCGACCAGGGACGCCGGGATGCCCGGGTAGGGCCATTCCATGTCCTGGCCCCAGTCCTCCCGCAGCGGCAGCGGCATCATCACATCGCGCAGCAGCATTGCCACATCGACCGAGGTGTCCGACACCAGCGTGAGCCGGAACGCGACCAGCGAATGGGTGTAAAGATCCAGCGCCAGGGTCAAGGAGGCAGTCACCGGCTCGCCGAACACGTGCTCGCGGACCTTCACACCCAGCGGGCTGGTATCCAGCGCGACCACCTGCCCGGGCCGGTGGATCACCACGTGCTCGCCGGTGACCGGAAGCTCCGCCGCCGACCGGGCATACCGCTGCCGGGCGCCGCCGGGGCCGAACCATCCGGCCCAGGTTCGCCGCAGCGTCCAGTAAGACGGGACCGCCACCTCGGGGCCGAACCTCTCCCGCACGTACTGGCGGATCAGTCGTTCCCTGGTGGCCATCGAAACCCGCGACCTGTGCAGGCACTCGCCGTGCACCGCGTAGATGGCCTCCCGCACCTGCTCGGTGATGCTGGGCCGCTCACCTCCGCGGCGCAGCCAGTTACCGTCGATGCATCCGGTGATCCCGTAGCGGCGGCGCTGGCCGGCCCACCGGGCCAGGGTGCGCTCGCTGACGCGGGCCAGGCCCAGCATCCCGGCCGAATCGGCGCCGAGCGTCGCCATCTCGGCGACCTTGGCCAGCCGCCGCTGGTGCAGCGTGGTGACCGCCGGATCGTAGGCCGGCAGCGGCTCGCCGGGCAGGGCGTGCAGCGGGCTGCCGCTGCGGTAGCCGGTCTCGGCCTCCATCAGGTGCGCGTAGCGTGACGCGGCCAGTTCCCGCTGCCGGGCGGTGAGATCTTCCAGCCCGGCTGGCTGGCGGCCCCGGCTATGCGGCAGTCCTGTGTCCGCGGCCGGGACGGGCCGGCAGTCGCCGCGGTTGACCAGCGCCCGGATCGTGGTGGCCAGCTCCCGCCCGTCGTTATGGCGCAGCAGCACCCGGCCCGTGTGCGGCTCGAGTTCCTGCACCCGCCACTGGATGCCCGCCAGCATGATCGGGCAGCCCGCCGACAGCTCCACCGGGCCGCGGTATTCGCCGCTCATTGCCCGCCCCGGGCTGCGCCGCGCCAGACCAGGGAACTGTCGCCGAATGGCTCGGCTAGGTCGATGGCCAGGACCCGGCGCCAGATCAGGCGGATCGCAAACGCGCGGGCGACCGCCGGATAGCAGGCCGCCGCCACCAGGTCAGCGAACCGCACCGGGCCGCCGACGGCCACGGCGAGCAGCACCTCGGTCAGGCCAAGCGGGTCGCTCAGCGGCCGCCGCTGCGCCGACAGCGTATCCAGCGTGGTCATCACGTGCGGCTGCCAGCCGCCCACCACCCCGTACTGCCACCCGCAGGCCAGCGCCGCCTCGGCCGAGGCGGCGAACTTGACCCGGTCGGCCGCCTCGATCCGGTCCGCAGGACGCACATCCAGCAGCCACGTGCCCTCGCCGGTGACGGCCAGGAAATCGGGAGTGTGCTCCCGCGGCCCCGCCGCCGACTCGAACCGCATCCGGTGCGGCTGCGAGACCACCTCGCGCGCGCCCAGGAAATCCAGGGCCAGCAGCAGCCGCTGCTCGGCATGGCTCTCGAACCCGTGCAGGCCGCCCTGTGGCGGTCATGCTCTGCAACCCCGGCCGGTGCCCCTGGTGAGTGCGCCAGGTGAAATGCCGTACCGGCCCGCAACCAGGCACCGGGAAGCCGCCCATGCCTGCCGCCGGGCATGTCACCTCCCGCCCGGCGACCTTCCACGTGGTCACCCACCGGCCACTCCACCCCGCGGTCAGGACCAGGGCGCGGCGATCGTCCCCGGTCACCGCCCACATACGGGCCAGGTCCGTCAGACGGCAAGAATCCGACGCCATAACCGCCCGGCGTTCCGCCGCAGGGCCGGCCGTGTCACCGGGAGCCTGCCGCAAGCCAGCCGTCGGCTTCACACCGCCAGGATTGTTTAGAATATCAATCATAGACGTTTAAAATATAGAACATGCTGCGCACCGCGCTACCGTTTCGAAGGTGCAGGACGTGGACGACGACAACCGCGACGCCATCATCCGGCAAGCCCGCATCGCCCTCGGCAGCCGACTACGCGAGATCCGGGAAAGCAGAGGCATGACCCAGACCGCCGTGGCCAAGCAGGCCGGACTGAGCCGGTCGTACTACGCGCAAGTCGAGCACGCCCGCCAGGCAATCTCAGTTGACCGGGCGTTCGCCATCGCCAACGTCCTCAGCGTCGAGATGACCGAGCTGTTCACTGCCTTCCCCGCAGTGCCATACGCCCGGCCCTACTGACTGGTCTCCCGCAGCACCAGCACGCGATCACCCGGCACACCAGATCGCCAGCGGCGCTCGCGCCAGCCTGCACACACAAACGGACCCAGTTGCCAACCACCGTGCCCAGAACGTGCCAACCTTCATGCCCAGACTCGCTGAAACCGCCAGATCGCAGTCATCCGAGACGCCAAACTCGCTGCTCAGTCACAAGTTGGCAGTTGCCGACTTTCGCTCGATATGGCCCCGGCCACCTCGCCCTCGCACCTGCCCGGAGCATGGCACCGCGTGCGGGAATGGGTCAGCCTGTTCGAAGCCACTGCCTGCTCGCCGTCGCGGCCTGACCAGTGCCGGGCCCGCCGCCGCAGGGTCCCGCCACGGCATGAATTGGCTGGAAACCGGGGGGAGCTTCCGGCAGTCTTGCCGCATGCTTATAACGCCGCGCCCTGGCACGGACCGGAGGAACCTGCGGAAGATGCTCGGCGACGTTCACACCGCCGTCTGTGACCTCTGGAGCGGTGGCGGGCCCGGGACGGCGCAGGACCGCCTAGCCGGCTACCTCGAGTGGGTCACGAGCACGGTCCGGCAACTCGGCAGCCAGGTCTCAGCCGCTGACCTTGACCGGCTGGTACTTACCCCGGGCTACGACCGGCTCCTGGCGGCCGCAGGGACCATGACGGGCATCGATATTGCCACTCAGCGAGTCCTGAACGGCCTGGTGTCACTGGAGCTGACCCAGCGGGTCGAGGCCTTCGACGCGGCGGTCAAGGCCCTGGACGAGCAGATCCAGCGCTGGTCCAGACACGGCGTATTCGTGGCCGCTGACACCAGCTTCTACATCGAGCACGAGAGCAAGCTGGAGGACCTGGATTTCCGGCCGCTGCTGCAGATCAGGGAAGACCCGGTTCACCTGCTCGTGCCGATCGTCGTCGTCGACGAACTCGACGGCTTGAAGAAGTCCAAGGACCCTCACGAGCGCTGGCGGGGCGGCTACACCCTGGCTGTGCTCGACCGGGTCTTCGCCAGCTCGACCGGCCCGGCCCAGCTGACCCCGGAGGATTTCGCGGTGCTGGGCTCCGGTGGGATACCGCGTGGTGAAGTAACTATTGAGCTGGTATTCGACCCGCCCGGCCACGTACGGCTGCCGATCAACGACGACGAGATCATCGACCGGGTCATGGCAGTCCAGCCGCTGGCTGCGCGGGAAGTCACGCTCCTGACCTATGACACCGGCCAGTCAACCCGTGCCCGGAACGCCGGGTTGCGGGTCAGGAAGCTGGCCCACCCGGCGAAGAGCGAGACTGCGACCACTGCGCGGCCGGGCGGCAACGGCAAGACCTGAGCAATACGGCCTCCAGGCACCAGACTCAGCGAGAAACGGCATGGAAGCGTCCGGCAAGGCCCAGATCCAGCTGGAGTTAGCGCCGCTGCCGGTGGCTGACCTCCTGCTGGTGCGCGGTCGTTCCGGCGACGTGCGCTCCACCAGCGAGGTCCTCGACCTCATCCGCGCCGCCGCCCCCGCAGCTGTGGCAGAGGCTCGTGCGGGAGGAGCCAGGCGCTACTGCTTCGCTGTCGGCGGCTTCGGCAGCGTCTTGCACGCGAACCGATCGGGCTGAGCAAGCGCCGGACCGCGGCGGACCGGGAAGTGCCACAGGCCGCGCCACAGCACGTGCTGCCACTCGGCGGGGTCTGCTCCCTCCGGCGGTGCGGGCGCCCACCCGTTCAGATCCGACGGGGTGGTCATGCTGGAGCGCTCGGTCGCCTCCGGGCACTCGGATTCGGCCAGCACGACCTGGCTGCCCGGACGGTACTCGATCCCGGCCTCGGTGATAGCCCAGTCCTCGCCGTGGAGTTCGTACAGGCCGCCGTGCAGCTGCCAGGGCACGGTGGGGTCGCGGCGCTTGTAGGCGACGGAGAGCACGATGGCCCGGTGCAGGTCCCGGAATACCTGCTCCCAGTCGATCGTCTTCGGCCCGTCCCAGCGGTCCCGGTCCCGGAGCTGGTCATTGATCCGCCCGATCATCGTCTCCGTCTTCTCGGCCGACTTCCAGATCGTCTGGATGACGGGTGTCCCGCCACCGCCCGGATCGGCGTCGACTTGAGCCTTGACGTGGAGGAAGGTCCCGCTGGGCTCCGAGAAGCGCGCGTCGCCGATGTGGTGCTGCCAGCTGAAGGTGAGGTCGATCCTGGGCTCGGTGCTCGCGTGGAGGGTGACCTCTCCCTCGGGGAGGGCACCGACGACGTTGGCGACGGTCATCGCGCTTGCCACGTTCATGAACGAGGCTTTATCGCTCAGTGCCTCGATGATGCGGTCCTGGTCCTGGACGTTCTCGGCGTCCTGCTCATCGACAAGCCTCTGGAGTTGGTCGATGCGGGTGGCCAGCGAATCCACCTGCTCCCGGAGTCCGGCTGTCTCCTGCTGGACCATGCGCTTGTTCTCCTGGACCACCCGGGTGCGTGAGACTTTTCTCCAGGAACGGCAGCAGCGGGGCCAGCAGCAGCGTGGCGCCGACGTGGACCATGACGTCGATGGACACCCCCGTCCACTTCCACACGCGTTCCAGCGCGCCGGCCACGCCCAGCAGCGCGACACCGAAGCCGGTCCACGCCGCGACCCAATACCAGCTGATCCTGCGCGTATCTTCGTCATCCCCGCCAGCCACGAGCGGCAACTCTACTATTGCGCGACATCCCGTGACTCCCGTCTCTGACCTCGGCCGGCATGCGTTCAGGCCGCCCAGGCGCTCGGCATCTAGGGCAGCCTCGTCTGCACCCGGTGGTCGGCCCGGAACACGCCTGCGACGGACCCATCGTCCACCGCAATCCCCGCGTCCCCGGAACCTGGACCACCGGGACCGCTCAGCAGCAGCCATGCCAGCAAGGCCGTGACTATCTCAGCCTCCAGCCCGGCCCCTGATTCCGGCAAGCACCCCTGGGTCCGCCCCATCACGCAAGGAAACCGACGACATCCCCGCACACCCGCGCACGCCAAAACCGGAATTTCAATCATCCAACCGACAGAAAGGCCGCGCAGAACCAACAATTTTACCGAATCCGTACAGGCGCCGGGCATCCGTAGACACGCTGGTCACCGCCTGATCAAGCGCAGCGGCTTCACCTGCGGCCGCGCAGCGTGCGGGACGGCCGCCGGACGGGGGAAAGCGAGCGAGCGTTTTATCCCGGCACGGCGCTGCCGGCTGGCACGGTGACCAGCGAGGCACGCGAATACCTGGGCACTGACGCTGGCATTGCCCCTGATGAGGGGCGGATCAAGCACAGCGGGAGCGGGGCGTCAGAAGTCTGCGGGCAAGCCGGAGTCCGGCTGCCCGGCCCTGCCGCCTCCTGCCAGCCCGCTGACCGGTAAAAGCTGCTGGCCAGCCGTCAAATCAAGCGAAAGCGCCGGCGCACGCGGGCATATCCGCTGAGCGCCGCGAGAGTCCCGTGCGGCACCAGGATTTGCGTGCCGGGGAATGGAAGCACCCGTCAATCCGCGGTTTTACCAATTCGTAATTTCCGGCCGTGCGGGCCGGCCGCCTCCGGCGAGCGGCCCAGCTTCGGGTGGATGCGTCAGCAGGCGGCAATGGGAATCAAGCGGCGGCCTGGGTCCCGGGGAACGCGGGCGTGCTTGCGGACTGCTTGTGACGTGCTTGCGAAGTGCTTGAGAAATGCGTGCCGGGTGCTTGCCAGGTGCCTGTGGGGTGCTTGCGGCGCCTGGATTCATGAGTGCTCCTGACCGATCCCGGCGAAGGGAGCACGACCATGAGCACCTGACATTCAAGCTGCTGGTCTGCGAACCCGGCCCGCTGGCGGTGGACGGGGCCCGGATCGGGCATGGCCTGCCGCCACGGCAGGTTCCCCTGGGCGAGCTGCGGGTGATGCTGCTGCACCCGTCCATGACCTACCCCGCCCGTGATGCGGTCTGGCGGGAGCTGGTGACCCGGGCCCGCAGCGACCCGTCCTGGGTCGTGGGCGCCGCCGGCGTGGCATTGCCGGCGCTTCGGGAACTCGCGGGCCGGCTCGCCACCGGCTACGACGGCGACACCCATGACCTGGACGCCGAGATGCTCGCCGGTTTCGTCCGGGCAATCCGCGCGATCGACACGTCGGCGGAGCGGATCACCGCGCGGCTGTGTTTCGCCGCTTACAACGCCGGGCGAAGGCTCCGCAACCGCGAGGCCGCCCATACCGGCCGCCGTGCCGAGCTGACCGAGTCTGTGCTGCCGCCGCGGCCGTGGGGCCATCCCGACTTCGTTCTCGCCCGCGCGGTCGCCCGGGGCGTCATCACCCGCACCGCGGCCGATCTGATCGGCCGGACCCGGCTCGAAGACGCGCCGCTGTCACAGGTCGCCGCCGACAACGGGCTGGCCTACACAGCCGCCCAGGTGCAGCGATGGCGTGCCGAGCAACGGCTGGCCGAGGCCATCTATGGCGGGGAACTCGACGATTTCTTGAGCCCGGATGTATGAAAACCGGGCCTTCGGTGGTGTTTGTAGCCGGACAACCCCTGCCCGCCATGGACTCGGCTGAACCGGGAGACCGCGATGACCATACGCCGCTTGCCCGCCGTCCCCGGCGACCGGACCGGCCCGGAGCAGATCAGATCATGCGCGCGGCCCCGCACGCAAAACGCTGCCGGGAACAGCTCGCTGAACCAGGCCGAACCGGACCCTGTGTCCGGTGCCTGGTTCAGCGGCTGGGCGCAGGTGCACCGCTGCGATCCGGAACTCGCCTCGCCGCGTGATCAGGCGCTGGCCCGCCGCCGCGGTCGCCGGTCTCGCACGGATGCCGCAACTACGGCCAGAGCGCCCGCCCCCACCTGCGGCCGGGGGAACGCGCTGGTTCCAGCCGCTGGCCGCAATGCCGCCAGCGGTACGCAGCCCATATCTGCGGGCCATCACCACGCACCGACGGGCCGGAAGGACCGTGATGAAAAACTTTCCGCAGTTGGCCTGGCGCGCTGTAGCGCTGGCCGCGGTCGCCGCGGCCGTCGTGTTCGACCCGAAGGCGGCATTCGCCGCAGGGCCACACCTCCTGGCCGCCGACAGCATCCAACAGGTCGTGTCCAATCTGACCGTCTGGATCGTCGGTATCCTGGCCGGGGTTGCCACCCTGTTTCTCACCATCGGCGGGCTGCGGTACCTGATGGCCGGCGGTGACCCAGCCGAGGTCGAGAAAGCCAAGACCGCGCTGAAAAGCGCCGCGATCGGCTACGGCCTGGCTGTCCTAGCCCCCGTGATCGTTTCCGTGCTCAAGTCGCTGGTCGGCGGCTAATGGCTGGCACCGCAGGGCGGCGCCTGCGGCCCGGTCGTTGCGTGGCCGCAGCGCTGGGTGCATGCGCTGCGTCGCTGGTGCTGGCAGCCTGGCCCGCCCCCCGCGCGGCAGCCGCCGCGCCGCACCAGCCAGCTCCAGCGCGGGCCGTCGCTGCGCCGGCGCTGCGGCCCCTCAGCCCGTCCGGTGCGCAACCCCAGGCAGCGTTGCCGGCCCGGCCGCCGAAACCGCCGCCGGGTAACCCGCAGGATCCGGTTCTCTTGGCGTCGCCCGCGGCTGGAAGCGGGGGGTGCGGGTTCTTCAATTTCGGCTGCCAGGTGGGGCACGCGATCGACTCCTGGTTCGCCGACCTGGTGAAATCGGCGATCAACCCGCTGTTCGCGCTGCTGGGCCAGACGCTGCTGTCGACCCCGCAGGTCGGCGGCTTCGGCACCGTGCGCGGCCTGTGGACCGGGTCGCTGGTGATCGCCGACACCTGCTACGTGCTGCTCGTGCTGGCCGGCGGGCTCATCGTCATGGGCCACCAGACCGTCCAAGTCTCCTACGCGGTCAAAGACATCGCGCCCCGCCTGGTGGTCGGGTTCATCGCCGCCAACCTGTCGCTGCTGCTGGCGGGCAAGGCCATTGCGTTCGCCGACGGCATGTCGGCCGCGCTGGCCGGGCAGGGCCTGGACCCGGCCGCCGCCGGGGCGATGCTGCGCAGCCTGATCGAACGCGTCATCGGCGAAGGGAGCATGTTCTTCATCCTGCTCGCCTTGTTCGCCGTCGCGCTCGTGCTCGTGCTGACCATCATCTACGTCGCGAGGCTCATGCTCACCGTGGTGCTGATCGCGATGGCGCCGCTCGCGCTGGCCTGCCACGCGCTGCCGCAAACCGAAGGTTTCGCCCGCTGGTGGTGGCGCGCGTTCGCCGGGATCCTCGCCATCCAGTCCGCCCAGGCGCTCGTGCTGGTCGCCGCAGCGCGGATCTTCTTCACCGAGCAGTGGGCACCGCTGATCGTCGGCCCGCTGGGTGGCGACGCGGGCACCGCTGCGTTCGAGGGTGTGCAACTGCTGTGCCTGCTGTACATCCTGATCCGCATCCCGTTCTGGATCTACCGGCGGGTCTGGTCGACTGGCGGGCGCAGCCCGCTGCGGTCGGCGGTGCGGTTCGTGTTCGCTGCCGCCGTCCTGCGCCGCGTCGCCCCCGTGCTGTCCGGCCGCGCCGGCCGCGCGCCTGGCGGCCGGGCGGGCACAGGCGGGCGGCGTGGCCCCGGCGGGACCGGCCCGCGCGGGCCTTCTGTGCCCCGGCCCGGTCAAGGACCCCAGCGCCCGGGCGGGCGTGGCGGCACCCAGCCAGGCCTGCAGGGACCACCGGCACCACCAGCGGGGCCAGGATCCGGGCCCGGCACCAGCGGGCCAGGACGGGGACGGCCAGGCGGTACCGGGCCACGTCAAAACACGCGGCCCGGGCCACCCGGACCCCGCTCGCCAGGCGGCCGGGCCGCGCCCTAATCCGGCCGCGCCACGGCTGCCGCCACCCGGCCGAAGGACGCCTCCGTAACGCCACGCCCTACGGGCGCACAGACCGCCCGGCCGCGGAGTTACCCGCACTCGATGGAGGTCAGCACGTTCGCCACACCGCAGACGTACTCCATCCTCGCCACGCGCCACGCAGCGCATGAAGGGTTGATGACGATCAATGAGCCCGCGAGAGAACTGGTCTGATGAGCAGTTTGCGGTACGCATCCCGGCCGATGTGGACCGCGAGGACCGGCTGCTCGCCGATCTGACCGCCCGGCAGGTCGCGATCCTGGCTACCGCGGCGGCGGTGCTGTGGCTCGCGTTCATGGCCACCCGCCACCTCGTGCCGCCCGCGGTGTTCGCCGGCGCCGCCGCGCCGTTCGCCCTGGCGGCGGTGATGCTCGCGCTGGGCCGCCGGGACGGGCTCAGCCTGGACCGGCTCGCCACAGCGGCTGTGCGCCAGGGCCGCGGCCCGCGCCGGCTCGTCCCCGCCCCCGAAGGCATCCACCCACCCCCCACCTGGATCGACCCCGCCGTGGCGGCGCAGGCGGGGCCGCCGCCGGCGCCGTTGCGGCTGCCCGCCACCGCCATCCACCCGGGCGGGCCGGTCAGCCTGGGCGGGGATGGCGCGGTGGCCGTCGCCGCGGCGTCCACGGTGAACTTCGCGCTGCGCACCCCCGCCGAGCAGCAGGCCCTGACCGCCGCGTTCGGCCGCTGGCTCAACTCCCTGCAGCACCCCGCCCAGATCCTCATCCGCGCCCACCGGATCGACCTGTCCGCCATGGTCGCCGAACTCCGGGACAACGCCCCTGCCCTGCCACACCCCGCGTTGGAGCGCGCCGCCCTCGGCCACGCCGCGTTCCTCGAACGCCTGGCCGAGGAGCGGGACCTGCTCGCCCGCCAGGTGCTGGTCACCGTCCGGGAGCCGACGGCTGAGCGAGCCTGGCGGCGGATCGGTGACGCCGCCCGGGCGCTGGCCGCCGCCGACCTGGCCGTCACCCCGCTCGATGGCCCCCAGTCCGCGGCGGTGCTGGCCGCCTGCTGCGCGCCGGACCGGCAGCCGGCCTCGGCTGGGAGGGCTCCCGGCAGCCAGTTCGCCGGCGGTGACGGCCACCTCGCACCGGCGCCGGGAGGTGCCCTGTGGCCTGGCGCCTGACCCGCCCCCGCCGCCCCCCCACTGGCCAGCCAGCCACCGCGGACGCCGTGGCGGGCCCGGACAGTGTCGAGGTCGCGCCCCGGCATCTGCGGATCGGCGGCTGGTGGGCGGCCACCCTCGCGGTCACCGGCTACCCGTCGGAGGTCGGGCCCGGCTGGCTGGAACCCCTCACCAGCTACCCGGGCAGGCTCGACGTCGCCCTGCACATCGAGCCGGTCCCGCCCGCCGTGGCCGCCGCCCAGCTCCGCAAGCAGCGCGCCCGCCTGGAATCCGGCCGCCGCGCCAACGCCGACAAGGGCCGCCTGGACGACCCCGACGCCGAAGCCGCCGCCGACGACGCCCGCGACCTGGCCTACCGGATCGCCCGCGGCGAGGGCCGCCTGTTCCGCGCCGGCCTGTACCTGACCGTCTACGCCACCACCGAAGACAACCTGGCCGCCGAGGTGACCGCGGTGCGGACGCTGGCCGAGTCGCTGCTGCTGCAAACCGTCCCGGCCACGTTCCGCACCCTGCAAGGCTGGATCACCAGCCTCCCCCTGGCCACCGACCAGCTCAAACTGCGCCGCGCGTTCGACACCCAGGCGCTGGCCGCCAGCTTTCCGTTCGCCTCGCCTGATCTGGCGGCCCGTGACCCAGCGAGCACCGCCGCCCCGGCTGGGGTGCTGTACGGGCTCAACGCCGCGTCGGCCGGGGTGGTGTGCTGGGACCGCTGGGCGCAGGACAACCACAACAGCGTGATCTTGGGCCGGTCCGGCGGCGGGAAAAGCTACCTCACCAAGCTGGACATTCTCCGCTCCCTCTACCAGCAGGTCCAGGTCGCGGTCATCGACCCCGAAGACGAATACGCGCGGATCGCCGGCGCCGCCGGTGGCGCCTACATCCACCTCGGCGCTGAGGGGGTTCGGCTCAACCCATTCGACCTGCCCACCGTCCGGGATCCCAGCCGGGCGCGGCCGGATGGGCTCAGGCGCCGCTCGGTGTTCCTGCACACCTTCCTCGGCGTGCTGCTCGGCGAGCCGCCGACTGCCGGGCAGCGCGCCGCGTTCGACCAGGGGATCATGATCTGCTACGAGCGGGCCGGGATCACCGCCGACCCGCGGACGTGGGCGCGCCCCGCCCCGGTGCTGGCCGACCTTGCGGCTGTCCTGCGCACCGGCGGGGATGCGGCGCGGGAACTGGCCGCGCACCTGGTGCCATTCACCGAGGGCACCCACTCCGCCCTCTTCAGCGGGCCCACGACGACCCGGCCGGACGGGCACCTAGTGGTGTGGAGCCTGCGCGATCTCCCGGACGAGCTGAAAGCCGCCGGGACGCTGCTCACCCTGGACGCGATCTGGCGGCGCGTCTGCGACCCGGCCGACCGGCGGCGCCGCCTGGTGGTGGTGGATGAAGCGTGGCTGCTGATGCGCCAGCACGACGGGGCTCATTACTTGTTCCGGATGGCCAAGGCCGCCCGCAAACACTGGGCCGGGCTGGTCGTGGTCACCCAGGACGCCGAAGACGTCCTCGGTTCCGACCTCGGCCGCGCCGTGGTCAACAACGCGGCCACCCAGATCCTGCTCCGCCAGGCTCCCCAGGCCATCGACCTGATCACAGACGCCTTCCGGCTGTCCGCCGGGGAACGCGAGTTCCTGCTGTCCGCCCAGCGCGGTGAGGGCCTGCTCGCCGCCAGCGCCACCGACCGGGTCGCGTTCAAAACCGTGGCCAGCGACTTCGAAAACGAGCTCGCCACGACCTCCCCAGAGTTCCTCGCCAGCCTGCCCGATGTTATGCAGGCCCCTTCTGGCACGGCCGCGGAGCCCGGCGACGACGTCGCTGCCTACTTCGATGACCTGCAGCCAGAGCGCCACCATGGGGCCGGCCAACGGCCGCCCGCACGCCTGACGGAGAATCGATGACCCTCGCATTCCAGCGGCACGACCCCGCTGACAGCCCGGTCGGCCGCTTCCTCAGCCATCCCGGGCTCCTGCTGTCCCGGATCGCCCACGCGGCGCTCACCGCCGCAGCCACCTGGGGACCGTGGGCAGCGCCGCCCCTGCTGCTGGCCGTCACCGCGGCGGTCGCGACCCACGCGTGGCTTGGCCGGCGCCGCCACGACCGCCTTGCCGAAAACGCCCGCCAGGTGACGATTCTCACGCCGCCGCAGGCGGACCCCGCGGGCGCCGAAGCGCTGTGGGGCTACCTCACCGGGCTGCTGCGCCCGGCGTGGAAACGGCTCACGGCAGGCCAGCCGCACCTGAGCTTCGAGTACGCCTGGACAGCCGCTGGAATGACGATCAGCCTGTGGGTTCCCGGCACCGTCCCGCCCGGCATGGCCGAACGCGCCATCGAGGCCGCCTGGCCCGGCGCTCGCACGGCCAGCGGTCCCGCAGTTGCAGCATTGCCGGACGGCGCGCTGGTCACCGCCGGGGCGCTGCGGCTGGCCCGGACCGACGTGCTGCCGCTCAAGGCCGGCCACGACGCTGACCCGCTGCGGGCACTGCTCGGCGCCGCGGCCGGGCTGCCCGACGGTGACCGGGCGGTCGTGCAGATCCTCGCCCGCCCGGCGACCGGCGGGCGGCTGCGCACGGCCAGGCGCGCCGCCCGGCGCATCAAGGCTGGCCAGACCGCGACCCGGGCGGCCCGCGTGTTCGATCTGCTCACCCACCAGCCCGCCCGCACCGGTACCGGCCGCGCCGACCCCGAGCACGGGGCCGAGGTGCGGGCCATGGTGACCAAAATGGCCAGCCCGCAATGGGAGGTCGCGATCCGCTACGCGGTCGCAACCACCGCGGGTGACACCCCTAGCCTGCGCGGGCAGCTGCGCGGCCGGGCGCATTCCCTCGCGTCGGCGTTCGCGCTGTACGCCGGGCGCAACTGGCTGGCCCGCCAGCGGCTGCGCCACCCGGAGGTGATCAACAGCCGGTGGATGCGCCGCGGCGGCCTGCTGTCCGTCCCAGAACTGGCCTCGCTCGCGCACCTGCCGCTCGACGACGCGGTCCCGGGCCTGGAGCGCGCCGGGGCGCGTGCCGTCTCGCCACCCCCCGGCGTCCCCGGCGCCGTACCCGGTGTCAAGCCGATCGGCGACACCGACGCCGGAGCCCCACGCCCAGCCGGGCTCGCCGTCGAAGACGCCCGCCACCACGTGCACATCATCGGCGCCACCGGCTCCGGCAAAACCACCCTGCTGATCAACATGGTGCTCGCCGACGTCGCGGCCGGCCGTGGTGCGCTGGTGATCGACCCCAAGGGTGACATGATCACCGACCTGCTCGCGCGTATCCCGGAGCGGGCCGCCGGGCGGGTGGTCCTGTTCGACCCGGACGATGACGGGCCCTGGCCGTGCCTGAACGTCCTGGACGGGCCCGCTCCCGAGCTGGTCACCGACCACCTGACCGGGATCTTCCGCCGCATCTACACCGACTTTTGGGGACCGCGCACCGATGACGTGTTCCGCTCAGCCTGCCTGACCCTCCTGCACGCCGGGCGGCGCCTGCACCAGCCGCCGACGCTGGCCGACGTGCCAATCCTGCTCGCCGACGCCAAGAAACGCCGCGTGTACACCGGCTTGCTGGATGACGACGTGCTGCTGGGCTTCTGGTCCTGGTACGACGGGCTGTCGGACGCCGCCCGCGCCCAGGTAGCCGGCCCGCTGCTGAACAAGCTGCGCGCGTTCCTGCTGCGCGGCTTCGTCCGGTCCGCCATCGCCGGCGGGCCCTCCACCGTCGACATGGCCAGCGTGCTGAACGGCGGCCTGTGCCTGGTCCGGCTGCCCAAGGGCATCCTCGGCGACGACACCGTGCAGCTTCTCGGCAGCTTCATCGTCGCCGCGACCTGGCGCGCGGTCAGCCACCGGGTCCGCCACGACCCCGCCGCCCGCCGCGACGCAGCGATGTACCTGGATGAATGCCAGAACTTCCTCATGCTCCCGCACGGCCTGCCGGACATGCTCGCCGAGGCCCGCGCCTACCGGCTGTCGCTGGTCCTCGCCCACCAAGACCTCGCCCAGCTGCCCCGGGAACTGCGCGAAGGCATCTCCGCCAACGCCCGCTCCAAGATCTTCTTCAGCTGCTCACCCGAGGACGCCCGCGACCTGCAACGCCACACCTCCCCCACGCTCACCGCGCACGACCTGTCCCATCTGGGCCTGTACCAGGCCGCGGCCCGGCTGGTCGTCGCAGGCCAGGAGACAGCCGCGTTCACCCTCCGCACCCGGCCCGCGGCCCCCGCAGCGGCGGGCCGCGCCGAGCTGATCCGCCGCGCCGGCCGCGAAGCCTACGGCCTCAGCGGCGACCGCCTCCAGCAGGCACAGCAGGGCCGCGACCCCCGCGAGAAGCCCGCCTGACCCAGCGCAACACAACCGGAGGACCCGTCATGAGCAATATCCGCCTACCCGACATCCGGCCCCGCGTCAGCGGCGACCTGCTCGCCGCGCTCGCCCGCCGGCTCACCCCCCGCGACCACCAGATCCTCGCGCTCGTGCACGAGCACCGGGTGCTCACCACCGGCCAGATCGCGGAAGTGTTCTTCTCCGGCGAGCGCGCCGCCAACTACCGGCTGAAGACCCTCTACTGGTACCGCGCCCTCGACCGCGCGCAGCCCCGCACGCTGGCCGGCGGCTCGGCTCCCTTCCACTACGTGCTCGATGAAACCGGGGCGATGGTGCTCGCCGCTGACCGCGGGCTGACCCGCGCCGAGTTCGGCTACCGCCGCGACCGCGCCACCGCCATCCTGCTGTCGGCCAAGCTCTCCCACACCGTCGGCGTCAACGGCTTCTTCACCACGCTGCTCGCGGCCGCCCGCCGCGACCCCGGCACCGCATGCCTGACCGCGTGGTGGCCGGAACACCGGTGCGGCACGGAATGGCACGGCCGCATCCATCCCGACGGGTACGGCCGGTGGCGCGAGCACGGGCCCGCCGGCATCAGCGAAACAGATTTCTTTCTGGAATACGACACCGGGACCGAGCCGCTGCCCAAAGTTGCCGCCAAACTCGCAAGCTACGAGGCGCTCTACCAGACCACCGGCATCCCCACGCCAGTCCTGTTCTGGCTGCCCACTGCGATCCGGGAAGCCAACCTCCGCAGGCTGCTAACCAGCGCCCGCGTGCCCGTCGCCACCGCCGCCGTTTCCGCGCCGGGCCACGGCCCAGCGCACCCGGCCGACGCGGTGTGGCTGCCCGCCGGGCGGCAGCGTCCCCGGTTGCGCCTCTCCAGCCTCACCGCCGCCTGGCACCACCTGCCCGGCACTGCCCGCCGGCGCCGCGTGCCGTGACGGCCCGCCACAACAACCCCGCGCCATCCCCGCGAAGGAAACACCATGCCTGACCTCTCCTGCTGCCATCACGGCCAGCCGCCATCCGCGGCGCGCACCCCGACAGCAATCCGCGCCGCCCGCCGCATCTCCGCCGTCACCGTAATCGCCGTGATCGCGGCGGCCGTCGTGCGGCCAGCCCGTACCGGGCGGCAAGTCACCTCCGCCCCGCCAGCAGGTAACACACTGCTGCCCATCTCGCCGGCCGGCCTGGCCACCGCGGCAGGCCTGGCCGCCCGCTTCGCCGCCGGCTACGCCAGTTACCGCTACGACCAGTCTGCGGGCAGCTACCTCGCCCGGCTGCGCCCCCTGGCTACCGCCTCGCTGTACCCCATCCTCGCCAATGCCGCCCAAGCCCCGGGGCTGCGATCGCAACGCGCCCGCGAGCGGCTGGTCGCGCACACCGAAGCGCAGCCGCAGAGCATCCGCGACATCCAGGCCGGCGCGGTGATCGTGGTGGTGCGGGTGTCGCAGGACATCAGCAGTACCGCTGGACGTTCCGAGTCCACCGCGGAGTACGCGGTCACGGTTACCACCCACGACGGCCGGTGGCAGGTCTACGACATCGAACCGGCCGCCGCTGGGAACGAGGGCGGTGCCGCCGGATGAGCGCGGTGCGAAGCGACCGGGGCGATATCCGCGTCAACGCAGCCGCCGCCGTGGCCGCGGTCCTGCTGCTGCCGGTCCTGCTGCTCGGCGCGGCGACTGGGTTCCTCACTCAGCAGGCCGAAGCCTGCCAGGCCCAGCCCGTGCCTTCTGGCCAGGCCGCCAGCATCCCCGCCGCCTACCTCAGCTGGTACCGCACCGCTGGACAGCAATACGGCATTCCGTGGGAGGTGCTGGCCGGCATCGGCGAAGTCGAGTCCGGCCACGGCCGCTCGGCGGCGCCCGGCGTGCGCTCCGGCGCCAACGCCGCCGGGGCGGCCGGGCCGATGCAGATCGGCATCGGCGGCGCGGCCGGCAACACCTGGGGCGGCGCGCCCATTCACCCAGCCAGCCTGCACACGAACGGATACGGCATCGACGGGGACCACGACGGCCAGGCGAACGTCTACGACCCTGGTGACGCCATCCCGTCCGCCGCCCGATTCCTGAAAGCCCACGGGGCACCCGGTGACACGCAAGGGGCGTTGCTCGCGTACAACCACTCCCCCGACTACGTCGCCACCGTGCTTACCTGGGCCGCCCGCTACGCCAGCGGCGGCGCCCAAGCCGTCGCCGCCGCGGCCAGCCCAGCCTGCGAGCAAGCCGCCACCGGCCCACTGCCCACGGGGGTGGCCGGCACCGTCATCGGCTATGCCGAAGCGCAGCTCGGCAAGCCCTACGTGTGGGGCGCCACCGGCCCGGACGCCTTTGACTGCTCTGGGCTGACCATGATGGCCTACCGCGCCGCCGGGATCACCATCCCCCGCACCAGCCAGCAGCAATGGGCCTCCGGCCCACGCGTGCCCCCCGGACAGGAAAAGCCGGGCGATCTGGTCTTCCTCGCCGGATCCGATGGGACCTGGTCGGCACCTGGCCACGTCGGAATTGTGGTGGGTGCTCATCAGATGATCGACGCGCCGTTCAGCGGCCAGGAAATCCGGCACGACGAGTTTGGTGATTCCGAAGTCGTCGGCTACACGCGCCCTGCCACGAGGACATGACCCTCCTGTAGGTTCTCACCTGGAATTTCGCTTTCTCAGATGATTTTTCGCCTACTTTCGCTTGCGAAGTTTCGGTGAGAATGCGGTTGGCGTGGCGCCGGGCGCCGACGGTCTTTGAAATGAGTTCGCAATCATGCGTCCGCTGGGCTGGCTGACGGCCACGCCGGCGAGATGGCTGTGCGGTACCGGCTCCACCTCGCGCTGCTCAACGCACCCTGGCCGGGCGTCGCGCCCTTCGTGGCGTCGCAGGCCGTTGGCCCGGGTTCGCCTGCGGCCCGGATAGCGGGCGCCGGCGCCGGCCGATGATTCAGCTCACTTGACAAGTGCGCGCCATCGCTTGCACGAGCGATCTGCGGCGTGGTTAAAGTCGTGGCAACGACGTACGCGGCCGTTCGGCCGGCCGCGGAAGACTGCCCTTGGGGATGCGAATGGTGCTTCGCGGCCTACGCCGGCGGTGGGATGGTCTTTGGGGTACGCACCGCCGGTGGATCGTGGCCAACGCGGTCGCCGGTACCGCCGTGGTTAATCTCGCGGTGAATGGCGGCATCGCGTGGCTGAGTGTCCAAGGGCACCCAACTGTGCCGCTGTGGCCGACTGGTTTTCCGGCCACGCCCAGCATCTTCGCCGACACGGTGGGCACGTTGTTTGTGCTGCCGCTGATCACCTGCCTGCTGTGCACGACGGCGGTCTGGCGTGAGCTGTCCCGTGGCAGGCTCACCCCACTCAGCCCGGCGGGATTGTGGTGTGTGCTGACCCGGCTTCCGGCCCGCAGGCTGCGCCGGGGGCTGCTGCTTGGCGCGGTCTCGACGCTGCTGATAGCGCCGCCGGTCACACTCATGCTCGCCGCGCTGCACGCCGGGAATCTCAGCGACGGCGCTTTTGTCGTGTACAAGATGCTGTTTGCAGTCGCGCTGGGCGCGCTGGTCACACCCGTTATTGCGTGGCGGGCTATGGCCGACGAAGTCGGGCCGGCGTGAGTACTGCCCGGCGCCCGGGGCGGCTGATGGCCTCTGGCCGGTGGACCGACGTCTACGAACTCGGCACCGGCCGGGTGCTGCGCCGCTACCGCGACGCCGCCGGAATGCCCCCATGGGAGGCGGACGTGATGCGCCTGGCCCGCCAGGGCGGCGTGCCAGTGCCCGAGGTCTTCGACGCCGACGGGCGTGACATGGTCATCGAGCGGGTAGACGGGCCGAGCATGCTGGAAGACCTTACCCGCCGCCCGTGGCGGGCAGTCTCGCACGCCCAAACCTTGGTTGAGCTGCACCGGCTCGTTCATTCCGTTTCCGCCCCCGGGTGGCTGCCCCCCGTGCCCGGCACGGGCGGATGCCTGCTCCACATGGACCTGCACCCGGCCAATGTCATCATCTCCGGCGCCGGGCCGGTCCTGCTTGACTGGCAAGGCGCGGCCCGTGGCGCGGCCGCTACCGATCTGGCCCACACCTACCTTCTCCTGATCACCTCCTCTGTCCCTGGCCCGGCTCGCCAGCGGGCCATCGGCCAGCTGGGCCAATCGGTGTTCGGTGCCCTGTTTCGCGCGGCGGCCGGACCGTCAGTGGTCGACTCTCAGATTTGCCCCGTTGCCTGTCGGCGCCTCACCGACCCGACCCTTCTGCCCCAGGAAGCACGCCGAATCGGGCGCCTGCTATCGCACGCCGGCCCCGCCGGCACGGCCGACCCTCCAGCAGGTTAGGCCGCTGAGGGGACCTCAGCGTCTCAGCCCTCGCGTTGCCGCGAGGCCCAGCACCTCGCGCCCCCCGAGGAAAACGAAAAAAGCGGTGAGACGAATCGCGCGAAGAATCCATGAGAAGCCCAGCACGCGGTGAGGTCACGGCCCTGAGCCGCGAAATCTACGGTGAGAACCTACACCTCCTCCTCCGCTGTAGGTTCTCATCTCCCGTGTTCTCCAGAATCCGAATGTCTCATGAGACGGCAGGGGCTGGTTTTCGGCGACGTGCGTCAGGCTCGGTTGGATAGGCCGACGAGCTGACCACGGCGATCGCGGTTGCTGCTGCATCGAGGCGGTGGGCCAGTTCAGTGCATTCGCGGGTCTTGGCTGCGAGGGCTGCGCGTAGCGTGGCGAGTTCGTCGGCCGGCCGGTGAGCAGCCTGTCCATCGCCTCGCGCAGGCACTTGGCGGTGCGAGGTGATACGCCATTTTCGGGTTGAGCTGGGTCGGTGATGGTCACGGTAGTTCTTTCGCGCTGGTGGTTTTGCGGAGGATTGCGTCGACGTCGGCTAGTTCGCGCTGCAGCACCGATTTGCGGCAAGCCGACAGTCCGGGGGTTTCGATGAGGGTGAGCAGGGTTCGCTGCTCTGCCTGCCAGATAGGGATGTGTTCGGGGCCGATGATGCTGTTGGCGCAGCGGTCCGGCCGGCATCGATCTTGCAGGGGACCTTTGTGCCCCTCGGGAATGGCGACGTTTTCCAGGCAGGCCGCACCGGCGGGGTTATTGTCGTCCATGACGCAGTGGTTGAGAACGCCGAACCGGATGGACAGCCGGGCGTTGCGCAGCAATGCTCGTTCGACGGCGGCGTCGCCCCGGCGGGCCTGGACGGTTTGCTGGATGCGGTTGAAAGCCTGCGTCATCCGGTCGGCTCCGGGGCCGTAGCCGATTGGTTCGCCAGCCTTGTGGGTGTGGTAGAGGTCTTCCAGCCGCCGGAATCGGGCGGCGTCAATGGTCGATTCCAGGTGCTCGGCCCACGACTTGTCGGCATTGGCATAGCCCTGCGTGGACCGGTTGGCCAGGGCTCTGGAGGCGATGTGCTTGAGCTGGATGCCCAGGGCGATCTCGCTGCCGGGGAACTGGTCGGTGAGCATTGCCATCGTCCGGCGGAACATGTGGGGCCGGGATTTGCCGCGTGGGATCCGATCGAGCCCGGTGCGGGCGCTGGTGGCGTTGACGTGGCCGATGAAAGCGTCAAGCATCTGGTGACTTCGCGCGACCTCGGCGGATTCACGGATCAGTGGCGGGAACAGCCGGTCGTCTCGTTGGGACAGTTGCTCGGCGACGACGATCGCTTCGGCGACCGGAGCGGTGATCCACCAGTGTTTGACCGGCAGGTTCGGGTCGTGTTTGCCCTTGGCGGCTTTGATGGCGGGAGTGCCGAAGTATTCGACGATGGAGCCCGGCGCGATCTCGTGGATTTCCGAGTCGCGCATCATCGACAACGCCACGACCAGCACATAGCAGGCATTGCGCAGCATACGCAGTTCCAGTGCGATGGCCCGGGGCGCCAATCCTGGGTGCCAGGCGTTCGTGGTGCCGTCGCCGCGGCCGGCCACGGCGAGATCGTCAATGACACCCGT
>WNGE01004478.1_pt1 | contig 35609 bp, 32 predicted proteins | sample 5400651 | NCBI WGS metagenome assembly WNGE01 (sample SAMN13153370, study PRJNA577476) | soil metagenome | isolation source: 60 cm soil or saprolite under grassland replicate 2 | place: USA:California | collected 2016-06-15
AAAGGCTCCTTTTCAGTGCGTTGAACAGATACTTGTTGAAGAACTCCAGCTCAATCGAAACGGAGATGCGTTCGCTCATTCTCCCACTCTAAAGCACTCCTGAATGGTTAGCCTTGAATATTTATCACTATACCTTGGAACCGACACCTCCTCGCTGTTTCAGCAGACTCTGGAAGCCTGTGGCAATCTCCGGTACTCCGTGGATTCCGTGTGTTCGTTCAAGCAGAATATCCAAGCTTTGGGCTTTGACCCGTGCTTTGGGCAACCTCACACTGGTTACAAGCACGATTTCAGCCCTGACCGTAGAATCACTCCTCAGACGTCAGAATGCAAGAGAAGCAAACCGTTCTTCTCATGCTCTTCGGAGCCTGGCTATTCTGGTTCGCGCTCTTCCTGTCAATAGGAATCTGATCACCGGCATTTGAAGGCATTCTTAAATACGGAAGAACAACATACTTTGCCTGTGGACGACCACAAAGGAGTTTCAGGCTACTAGAATGGCCGATGTTTGTTCAACCTGCGGCCTACCAAAGGACCTATGCGTTTGCGGCACCATTAGCATGGAGCAGCAGACCGTGAAAGTCCGAATGGAAATGCGCAAATGGGGCAAACCGGCCACAATTGTCGAAGGCATAGACGGAAAGAGCGTCAACCTCCCAGATCTTGCAACTAAACTCAAGACATATTGCGCCTGCGGCGGCACTTCCAAGAACAATTCGATCATCCTCCAAGGAGATCATCGGGACAAGGTCAAGAAGGTTCTAGTCGGCTACGGCTTCCCCGAGGCTAGCATAGAGCTTCATTAGGGAAAGACTGCTGTCAGCTCTGCTCGACGTTCTTCGCTCCATCCACAGGAGTGGACGGGGCCAACCCTCGTGCCCTCAATGCGGAGCGACAGTGAAACGTTCGCGGGCACCTCTAGAGGGATGGATTCTTCCAATCCGATATCTTTGTGAGGAGTGTGGCTATTCCGGGTTCCTTGCATTGGAAAAGGAACAATCAGCTGAGTAGGATCGCTGCCACGACTCGAATCTCTTAGTTCGTCTCCCGATTCCAAAGCTTGACAGCCTGTTTCAACCCTTCGTCAAGCGAGTAATGCGGGTGCCACCCGATCTCTCTGCCAATCCTTGTATTGTCCAAAACGAGATACGCTGGATCTTGACTCTGTGGCCGTTGCGGATAGCCAGGCGGATAAGATCCAAAGACAATCTCTCCCTTGAATCCTGTCAATCCTGACAGCTTTTTGGCCAGTTCTGCATTTGTAATAGGATTGCCAGGAGACACATTGTAGACCCCGCCGATCGCTTTCTCGGATTTGGCCACGTCCAGATAAGCATCGACATGATCCTCAGAGAACATATAATCACGAATCGAGTCAGGCGCACCGACATAGCACGTCTCTCCCCGCAACATCTTTGAGATCAAATACTCTGTGTAGAACCCGCTCTCCCAGACCCTCCCATAACTGTTGATAGGTCTCATCACAGTTCCTCTCAGGTGATAAATCCTGTTCGCCATTTGGACGTACTGATCAGCGGCCGCCTTCGACACGGCATAAGGTGATGCCGGGTTGAGGAGCGCGCTCTCTGGGATGGAATGATCGGCGGGTTGCCAGCCGTATACTTCTGCAGTGGAAGCAGCGATCAGCCTAGTGTTAGGGGACTGCTTGACTATCGAATGGACAAGGTTCACTGTTCCATCAAAATTGATTCCTATGTATGGATAGGGATCGTCGAATGATAGTCGAACAGGAGTTAGCGCTCCAAGGTGGAAGACAATGTTGGGATCCGAGGTCTCTATGGCAGAGAGAACTGAGTGAAATCTCACAAGGTCGCCTTCAATTAGATGAATCTTGGGAACGATTTTTTCTATTCTCTTCAGTTCTCTCTCCGACGAATGTCTAACCAACCCGTAGACATCGTCCCCCTGTTCCACCAATCGCGTCGCCAGCCTTGAACCGATGAATCCAGTGATGCCTGTGACGAGAACATTCAATCTGCTTGATTCCTTAATTGTCTCTCCGCGTCTTCAAGCTCCCTTAAGGAATTGATCGTAATGAACGATCCCGAGTGCCTAAACGCGTTGACCTTACCCAGCCTTGAGAGCTTGGGAAAGGTTGTTCTTTCAATATCACCGATCCGAGGAAGGTGCTCAACGATTTCGCGCTCAAAGACGTAGATTCCGGTGGAAATATTCACGTCTTTCAATACGGGTTTCTCAAGGAATCCCCGACAATAATCATTCTTGTCTACCTTGACGAGTCCGAACGGTAGACGGGGATGGACAACCGCGATCGTTGAGAGAGTCTCGCTCTTCTGATGCTTCGCGAGCATGGTCTTGAGTCTGAGGTCTGTGATCTGGTCCCCGTTCAGGGCAAAGAACGTTTGATCCTCAACGTAGCGGTTTACTGCCAGCCTGAAGCCTTCGCTTGTGCCTCCCGCTACCGTGTGGATGCTGTACTGGATTCCCACGCCAAAACGTGTTCCGTCGCCGAAGAAGTCGATTATCTGCTCTTTTAGATAAGCCACACCCATTACAATGTTCGTGACCCCGTTCGCTTTGAGCCATTCAACTACCCATTGTAGAAGCGGCTTTCCGCCAACCTTTACGAGCCCTTTTGGCAAGTCGGCGGTTATCGGCCTTAGCCGAATACCCTCGCCGCCAGACAGAACCACCGCAGTTCTCGGCAAATGGGTGGACCTTGGCAATCCCGGTATCGGACAGCGTTATTCTGCAGACGGGCTATAAGCGTTCCACGCTGATGCATCGTAGATGGAGGACCACGGTGCGCGCGAGATCGTGGAAAAGCAATTTTTTGACAAAAGAATTCTTGTTTTTTTCGCGTTTTGGAAATCGTAGTTTCGATTTTTTGGATGGAGGCCAGTGTAAGTGTGGAATCTGGTATGGATTGAACCAGTCATTCAGAACGGATTGACTGAAACGAGTTACCCTCAAACCAGCATCTGATTGAATCAGTAGCGTGCCAATAACCGCATGTTGGATGAGGTCTTATGGATCAGATCAGTAACAAAGAAATAATTAGATCCTTACGCGTCGCTCCGAAGGAACTCGATGAGCGAAGACCCTCCAGCAGCGAAGTACGTTGTTCAGATCTTTGAGCCGGAGAAGCCAACACCCACTCCAAAACAGTTCGTTCAGGACCTGAAGGGCGTGGCCGGGGGAAAACAGATCGCCAGGATGAAAAAAGAGGCGGTCGCCTGCCCGGTTCTGAACAAGACCGTATCCTTCGTCCAGTGTTTCGCGTGTCCAAACTTCATTCGCAGAGTCAAGGGAAAAGTGGACTGCAGAGGCCTGCCTCTCCCGTCCGCGTAGAATGAAGAGTAGAGCGCGTCTTTTCGAATCGCTTCAAGCTAAATGTCAGGGATGATGGGATCATCTCAAGTTCTTTGCCGGCCGGGAAACTTATCCACCAAACTAGGATTGATTTGGACAGTGCCGGGTCAAGAGTCATATTGGGACCGTTCCAGGGAGAGCACGAGCATTGTCAGTAGATAGTTGAACGGTGTGCTCACTCCGACTAGATTTCCTAGCCGGGTGATCGAACCGTTCAGTTGTCTGATCTCAGTCTTTCGACCAGATTCAATATCCTGGAGCATCGAAGACTTGTTCCTCGATGTCATAGCCAAGACTCTTTTGAACAGCTGTCTCGGGGCGGGTCTGAGAACAATCCCGTTTGCGTGGGCTACGGCACTACCTTCATCGATTACTCTGGATGCAGTCTCGCGGAGTTCCGGTGTTTCGAGTACTTCTCCGTTTCTCACACGAGTTATGGCCGAAATGGGGTTAATTGCTGAATTTACAATGGCCTTAGTCCACAGCATTCCTATGATATTATTGCTAATAACCGTGGAGAAGCCGGCTCTGCGAAATATCCTTCCAATAGCAAGGCATCGTTCAGAATGCTTACCGTTCATTTCTCCGACCCAAGTCGTCCCATTTCCGGTATGAATCACGCTACCCGGTCCACTTAACAAGGCGGCTTCAGTAGTTGTTCCAGCGATGGTAGAATCTGAGCCCAAGCGAGCGTCCAATATCTCAACGTTTCCTAGTCCGTTCTGAAGACTCAAAACGGGCACATCGTGGATGATTGATCTCCTGAGAAGTGACCCGACTCCTTCCGTGTCGTAGGCTTTCACCGTGATCAATACTAGTTCAGGCTTGTCATGTTTTGACAGCCTCGTCCGCGCTTTAATGCGCACACGGACAACCTTTCCTGAAAGTTCCCGAATTCTAACACCATTCTTCTCAATGCAAGCGACGACACTTTTCCTGTGATGGATCAGTAGAACGCTCTGTCCAGCCCGTTGCAACCGGCCTCCGAAAAGACAGCCGATTGCTCCGGCGCCAACAACGGCGATCCGCAAGAGTTCAGATCTTCCGCTTGGAATCGAGCTTTGCCCGTTGGTCTTCTTCCATTTTGAATACGTGCTGTTCCTCAGGGAATACTCCGTTTCGAACGTCAGCGGCAAAGTTCTGAAGGGCGTTCTTGATCATAGCCCCGACGTCCACGTAACGCTTAGCGAACTGTGGCTTGAAACTAGGGTACAATCCGATGATGTCATGAAGTACGAGCACTTGGCCGTCGCAAAACCGTCCAGACCCTATCCCGATCGTTGGAACGGACACAGTCTCAGTTATGACCCTAGCAACTTCCTCGGTTATCATCTCTAGGACAATTCCAAATGCCCCCGCTTTCTCAAGCGATTTGGCATCTTCAACGAGCTTGTCGGCGGAAGCTGCGTTTCTGCCCTGGATTCTATACCCTCCTTGCAATGTTGCCGTCTGGGGAGTGACGCCGATGTGGCCCAGCACGGGGATTCCTATACGGGTGATGGATTCCACTACCTTTGACACTTCGCTGCCTCCCTCGACCTTGACCGCCTCCATGCCTCCTTCCTTTACGAACCTGCCCGCGGTACGAACAGCTTCTTCAGATGAGATCTGAAAGCTCATGAATGGCATATCGGCAATTAGAAGGGGGCGAGTCGCTCCTCTTCTAACGGCTCGGCAAACTGGCAAAAGCTCCTCCACGGTTACTGGAATCGTGTTCTCGTAGCCTAGGACAACCATTCCGTAAGAATCGCCCACGAGAACTGAATCGACTCCCACTGCGTCTGCAATCGCGGCGGTTGGGTAGTCATACGATGTCACCATGACAATTCTACGATGCTCGGTCTTCATCCTCATGAATGCGGCGACAGACATCTTTTTCCTATCTGTGTCGTATGTGGGTTTCAGTCCTCTGTCCACCCTTGGAGATACTGAATGATTTGTCTTATCGAATTCGCCAAATTTGTCTCGTTATTGAACCCCGAAATGTATTCCTCTAGTTGGCTTTCAGGGAGTGCCTTCATTTTCTTAGCGGACTTAATCAGGGCGGGAACGGCTCTGACAATATTATCAACAATTGTCACCGAAGCGACTCGAGATGTTCGTGATAGAGGGTTTAGGTCGATGGCGATAACACTCTTTCCTTCCTGCCGAAGCGCTTGAGCCCTATCTCCGTCCTCGAGCGGGATCAAAACTACGTCCGCAATTCCAATCCCGTTGGGATCCACTTTCGCCCTAGGACTGGAAATTCCTCCAACGGTCTTGCTCGCCGAAGAACCCACGCCGAGAATTTCTTTTGCCCCGAAGTTTTTCAAATAGCGAGCGATCAGTTTCTCACGCTCAACCGTCCGATGGAATAGGTTCACTTCAATATGGGCAGAAACATTTGACGCCAAGCTTACTATTTCCTTTCCCGCAAGTACGGCAGCATTTCCGTTGACCGATATAACAGGCCATTCTGCCTTTAGAAGAAGCACTGCCGCGGCCAACGTTGCAACAGAAGCAGCAGGCATCGTTCTTTCACCTATCACATAGTCAAAGGCTTCCCCTCTTCCATGCGCGATTAACCCCTGAGGGGCTACCAACCCGCTGGCCGCGGCTTTGACTAGACTGTCCCGTGTCTTGAGGGATAAGTAACGAGGATGTTGTGGGGAGAGACTCAGGTTAGATATGCTCCTGATCGAGCTACTGTAGATGTTGTGGGGCTTAGTGCGTGGTTGCGGAGGATTGCCTCGACGCGTGTTGCTTCTTCGCGAGGGAGTAGGCAGAACAACGACTCTCCCAACATCATCATGCTACAGGTAAAACCAGACAAATCCAGTGCACTCATGACTCGTCTTAGTCGAGATGACACTAGTCCGACACAATTCGAGAATTTTCGAGATAAGGTCATGAAGTTCGAATGGGAAGCGTCTAGAAGAAATGTCTGAGTCAGGGCCCGTCCACAAGCATTGATGGTTTTCCTGAGGTGATTATCAGCAAGCACTCGTCGAGTCGAAATCGGCCCGAAGCTAGCCGATACAATGCTTAAGGAGGAGGGAAGAAGCATCTTCCTAACCTGGCCAATTTCCGGAGCTCCAGGCTCGGTTCTGACAGTGAGCCCTCCAGAGAAGACAGATGTTACCGTCCCCAGGCCCGTCTGGCACCCCACCTCACACAGATGAGCGAGCTGAGCAGCCTCCGGTCTCGAGAGAGACAATCCCATTGCCTCGTTCAAAGCGAAGGACAGGCCCAGTGCACCTGCCCCACTCGTACCATATCCGAGGCCGGACGGGAGCCCGCTTTCGTGCGAGACCTGGATGTGCCATGACCTCCCGTCAAGCTCACAATATCTTCGGGCAACTTCAATCGAAACCGCGTCGGTAGTCAGTTGATCACCGTTGAATCTAGCTACGATGCGCGGGTGCCGCGTCCGTCGAAGACTGACCATCGTTGTTACTCCCGTGCCTAGCGCGACTCCCACCCCGGTTGAACCGATCCTGAGCGGGTCTCTGGCAGAATCATGAATGCGAAAGAAACCAGTAATGTTGCAAGGCGAGAACGCTGAAGCTTTAGTTGTCGTTAGTCCAAACCCGTTCTAGGTCAAGTGAAGGACCAATTGCACTATTCCAAACTATTCTCAGTGCAACTTCTAAGAATGAGGAGACTGTCGGAGAGTCTGAGGAGAGAGGTCCAGGGCGAGAGCCAGCGAATAGGCCTGAAACCGCTCCTCTTGCGATGACCCTAACGCGTCTTTGGGTCAGAATTGGAGTATTATGGGTCCTCATTGCCACAAGGGTTTCTTCTGATTTTACCTAAATACAGTAGGAATGTCCTTGAACGCGTATCTAGGTCGCCGAGGCATATCTTGTTACAAATATTGACTAAAAGAAATCAACTTGCATGGTGCGGAATATCAGACCAGGTACCATGTTACCCATCGGCATTGAGACCAGAGTTCGAGAAGAGATGCGAAGATATTAACTGAGAAGGGAGAGTAACAAAGGGCTTCGAAAACCCCTCCAGTTGAAACCTAGCGTGGATAGCATGTTTGAAGAGGAGCCTAAGGCCCGTTGCCCAGACTGTAATCAATCCCTGACGTTCGTCCGAACCAAGTCCCATGAGAAGAGATGGTATTGCTATGGATGTGAAAAATACGTGGACCATGTCTCTCAGACGCCTTTCATAAAGGACGCTCACTCGCGACTAGAGACTCTGAGTGGACTGCAAGTCATCGATTCGCACGGGATATTGGTAGGAAGAGTCCGAAAGGCGATCCCGACTGATTCTGGCGATATCAAATCTCTGCTGCTTTCGGTGGACAAGGAACAGTTCAAGACGCTACTCGACGATAGAGACTTATCGAGAGAGTTTGAGGTCTCACACGATAAGATCGCGACCGTTGGAGATGTGGTGATTCTAGCAGACGTCTTCTCTCCAAGCTCTCTCGCCCCCGCGAGGCCAAATGATACGACACAGGGAGTCCGTTGGTGCGGAAAGTGTGGCGCTCAACTTCTCCAAGGAGCCAAACACTGCATCAAATGCGGTTCTCTCTTAGACTCGACCGACTGTCCGACCTGTCGAACAATGAACCCGGTCGAGGCGAAGTTCTGCAAGAACTGCGGTGGCAAGATCTCGTAGATTCCTCACAAGAGACAACTGATGGTTGGAATAACCCGAACGAATTGGATAGATCGAATTTGGGGTTGCATGACCCCTTACTCAGAGAGAACTCGCCCAGGTAGAAACTGAACTAGTAAAAGGCCAAGCGAGACCGAGAGGATTAAGACGCCCTCCCAGCTCAGAAGAGACTGTCCAATAGGAAAATTCGACCTGACCCAGCTTTGCATAGTCGGGCTCGATTCGAACTCTTGCACAAAGCCCGAGTAAAGTGCGACTAGCGCAACACTCTGGATAAACGCTATCGCGCCAATTCTTGAACCTGGGCCAAACATTCGTCGCGTCCCTTCGTGATCTTTCTCGAATCCTAAGGGATCAAGGTCAGTAGTAGGAGAGGCTGATGTGTTCTGTAACTTCGTTTCGCGACGTGCAATCGCGAAGATGATTGTGCCACCTCCGCATATCACTAAGAGTGCTCCAAGTGATCCAAACGTGAGAGCTGAGTAGATGGTGTCTCCCCACGGTCCGAGGGCTTGCTCGGCATCCGCTCGAAATAAGGCGAAGACAGAAAGGAATAGGCCGGCCATGATGCCTGCCGCACCAGTGAGGATTTCGATCTCCATTCCCTCCTTCTGGGAGGTGAAGATTGCCTCCAAGCCCTTCCGTTCGCGTCTCCTTCGACTAGCCCGCGTTAACAGATCAATTCCTCCGAGTTCCAAGTAGATCTTGGGATCTCGTGTCATGGAGATGCCCAATAAAGGCTATAACATTACTTTGAACCGCGCACTTTCCGCTGACAATCGGGGTCTACATGTTTGAAGGGGCTGATTCTTGCTGGAGGATTTGCGACAAGACTTAGGCCCCTGAGCTGTTCTAAGCCGAAGCTACTCTTTCCGCTCGTAGGCGTACCGCTTGTAGATCGCATGGCCGCATGGTTTGCACGAGGAGGCGTTACCGAAGTGATACTTGCCGTCAATCATCTGTCGGACAAGTTGAGGGTCGAGGTAAGCCGAAGGAAGCTTGACACGAAGGCTGTACTGTCAGTGGAGGAGTCTCCTCTCGGAACAGGTGGGCCCATAAGCCTTGCGCGACCGCTGCTGAACAACGATGAGCCTTTGATCGTTGCAAACGGGGATGTAATCAGTGATATTGATCTCCGAGGACTAATAGCAGCTCATGCTAAAGCCGGGGCAGAAGCAACGATTGGTCTAGTCTCTGTAAAGGATCCGCGACCGTTTGGGCTGGCCACTCTTGACGCAAATGATCGAATTATTGGATTTGAAGAGAAATCCGAGACTAATCAAGGTCCCGGCTGGATCAATGCGGGAGTTTACGTATTGAATCCTAAAGTGGTTTCAACGATTCCCAACGGGCGCCCAGTTAGCTTGGAGCGGGAAGTCTTTCCGATTCTTGCAAGGCAAGGGAAAGTGAGAGGCTGGAAGCATACGGGATTCTGGTATGATATTGGGAAAATTCCAGATTACATAATCGCTAACAGGCAATTGTTACAGCGGGCCGGATTCCGAGAGACAACGAACGTTGAGACTAGTGTGCCGATGGCGAAGATTAGGCAACCGTCGTACATAGGAAAGGACTGCACAATCGAGGATACCACGAAACTCGGACCGTACACGATCCTGTCTGAACGAGTGAGTGTGAAGAGGGGCGCCGAGGTCAGTGAGACGATAGTGTTTGAGCAAACGAGCCTAGGCGAAAACTGCACTATAGAGGATTCACTTATCGGAGAAGGAGTAATGGTTGGCAAGGAGACACGGGTAGGAAAAGGATCTCTAATCGCCGGCCAAGTAGTTATTCCCGACAGAGCAACCATCAGACCAGGTTCCGTGATTCTGAACTAGAATGACAAAGAATCTCGAGCGAAGAGAGGACCAGAATTGACCTCGCCCCGGCTCTTCGGGACGAACGGAATACGCGGAATTGTTGGCGAAACCATTACCTCAGAATTTGCATATGGAATCGGGTCCAGCGTCGCTTCCCTTTTCAAGAGCGAGAAAATACTCGTGGGTCGAGACGGAAGAACTTCCAGCCAGATGCTCGCGGAAGGGGCAGTTGCAGGCATACTCGCGCAAGGAAAGCGTGTCGAAGACTGTGGAGTCATAACCACTCCAGGGCTACAATTCCTGGCGAAGATTAGCACCGTTCCCGGACTGGTCATTACTGCAAGCCACAACCCGCCCGAATACAATGGCTTCAAGATTGTGGACTCTGATGGAATCGAGATCCCGCGCCTGAAGGAGGAGCGGATCGAAAACCTGGTCACGAAAGATTCTTGGAGTGTTAGCAGGGTCTCGGGGCAGCGTGAGCAGCGAGTTCTACCTCTCGAACCCTACTTGTCAAGTATCAAAAGCTACGTTAGGAAAGAGAAGCTTACTAATCGTCTGAAGGTCGCGGTGGATACGGGCAACGGGGTCTCATCATTGACTACTCCCGTCTTGCTTCGACGCATCGGTTGTCGGGTGGTCACGGTCAACGATAACATTGATGGCAGATTTCCCGGCCGCAATTCTGAACCCCGACCGGAAAACTTGGGTCCCCTGTCGACTCTCGTACGACAAGAGAAGGCGACGTTTGGGGTAGCCCATGATGGCGACGGAGACAGAGCAGTATTCGTAGATGAGACAGGGACTGTTCAGTCGGGAGATAATAGCTTGACACTCATCGCCGACGAGATCCTCAAAAAGAACCCTGGGGGCAAGGTGGTTACTCCTATTAATTCATCAATGTCTGTCACAGAGGTTGCTCGACGGAGAAAAGGAAGAGTGATTCTGACTCAAGTAGGAAGTATTCACGTGGCGAGGACGATGGTTCGAGAGAAGGCGATGCTCGGGGGGGAAGAGAACGGCGGGATATTCTATTCTCCCCACCAGCCTGTGAGAGATGGGACAATGGCTACAGTATTGATTCTCAATTCTATCATTGAGAACAGAATGCCTCTATCCAAACTGATGGCTCGTCTACCGACCTTCTTCATGGCTAAAGAGAAGCGCAAGTGCCCAGATGAGAAGAAGAAGGATGTGATGAAGAAGATTCGTCAGCGGCTCGGAAACAGAGTTACGAGCACGATCGATGGAATCCGCGTCGACATCAAGAACCGGGGATGGTTCCTTGTCAGACCGAGCGGAACAGAGCCGCTAATCCGAATCTATGTGGAAGGAAGGACCGAGACCGATCTGAAACAGCTAACTGCTTTTCAGATTTTTCGGAGGGGGTCCCCGCCAGTTGAAACTAATCCTGGCGAGTCTTGCGAGAACGGGCGCGGAATCAGCCGGTCGGCTGTTTTCGACATGGTGTAGCTCAGCGTGCAGGTCAACGTGAAAAGTGCGCGATCTCAAATCGCCTGCCCCGATTGCAGATCCGGGCTTGTTCTACCCTTGTCGGGTTTGAAAGAGAACAGTCTGCGGGCTTCTTTCTCGAAGACGGGGGCGGAGAAGGAGGTGACGTTTTGTTAATTCCCTTCCGGACTCGAGTTTTGTGTCGCGAGCACTAGGTGGAATTGACATTTCTCGACTGGTAACGGGTTTGGTAACCGTGAGTGGTAACAACAAGGAGGGATGGAGTGTTTTCTTTGGTGGGCTGGATAGGACTCTGCATTGTATGGTTAGGTAACTTGCCTTTCTGGAGTTGAATCATCTACTGCTCGCCCTCTGTCAAAGCGCAGGTCGGACGCACCCTAAGTCTGGGTCTTCTTCCAGGTCTTCCTGACTACTCCAGAGATGACTTTGATCGGGTCTTCCATTTCGTGGAGTAGTTTCGTCCCTCGCCTCTCCTGCTGCTCTCTCTCCTCGTCCGAGGATAGGCTCCTGCTGACTGTTTGGGCGATATCTCTGGGAGATTGGATCGTCTTGACCAGGCCTTTCTTCTCAAGGTACTTGATGTAGAGCGGTTTCTCCCCGGGAAAACACGAGATAGCGGGGCGCCCCAATAATGCTGCTTCGACAGTCATTGTGCCCCCGGAGCCGATGAAATAGGTTGAGTAGTAGAGGAGGCTTGTCGTGTCGATAATATGATCGACAACTCGGACTCTGCTTCCGAACTTTTTCCTTAAAACTGGCGCCTGGCGTCCGTATCTCGTCGAAATGACGATCTGAGCATCCAGTTTCCGTCTCAAGAGTTCTTCCGTGATAGGCCCAATCACCGGCGCTCTGTCGCTAGCCTTCCCCTCCAAGTATGAGGCGAACGATTCTTCAGTCCGTAACAGGACGATTGGCTTGTCCCTTTTCAGTGAAAGCTGCTTGAGCACTGCGGGATTCGGCTTGTGTCGTTTCAGCCAAGCGGCAGCGTCCAATGCCCTGTACCGGACAATGCCATCGGGCCATGCTCCGAAAGAAAGCCAGACCTCTCTACGAATTATCCAGGGCGAGCAGACATATCGCGAGAGAGGAATACTGAGTCGAGCGACTAGCCAAGAGTGAGGAGAATCGTTGACGGCAACGTGTGGAACCCCAAGCCCAAAAGCAACTCTTGCCGCCTCTGGAGAGGAGAATGAGACAGCCGTATCAGGCCGCCAAGTCTCAATCAGCTGAGCAAGCTTCACCACTCTGCGTCCGCTGGCCAAGAGTTTGCCGTATCGGGAAGCGCCTCCATGCTCTCCGACAACATGGAATCGTAACCGTTTCAGCTCTATCGCTTCTTGAGCCTCACGATAGGTCCTCGTTGTTAGTAGCAGTTGGTGCCCGTCTCGGGCGAGGTCTCGATAGAGTGGCTCGAAGAAGAGCGCATGTTTCGGGGTGAGAACGTCGATCCAAACCTTCATGCGCGCGAATCCCAGACCAATTTCTCTAAGACCATCCTGGGTAGATAAGAGATAGAAAACATTGCCAGATCAGAAAGAATCAAAAAAGATGAAATTCGAATATTCATGGTAAGCACTGACAGATCTTGCGCCCAACGCAGGCAACCACGTCGCCGCCGACGAGGAAATCTTTCAACAGATCAGATACAATCGGTTAAGCAGATCACGGACGACCCCGAGGATCCCCCACCAGAGTTGCTGAACTAGCTGAAGGGTCTATGGAAGAAAATCATTCCGTTGCTATCGTCGGCGATAATCCGGAGGCTCTTCTCCTCTCCGTTCTTTATGCTGAAGCGGGCATTTCCAACTATCTGGTAGGACCCTTCGGGGACGACCGCAGAACACATACGAATCGGCCCGGCTTAGAAGAGGCTCTCTGGCTCCTTGGGATCTTCAGGAAGTCAGGGAAAATCCGGATAACGCCGGACTATCATCGCCTGCCCCTATCTGAAGTTAGGACCCTAATTCTGACGACCCACATCTCCAGTGCCGAGCAAACCAACGCGCTTCAGATGACCATACGGAACCTGGCCCCCGGACTCGCAACCGGAACCACTATTGCCTTCGCGGGTCTTTGCAAACCTCGCTACACATCGTCCGTCGTAAAGTCAACAATAGAAAAACACGGCGGTCTAAGAGTCGGAGCTGACATGAATCTCTGCTACATTCCTTTATTCTGGGCGGGTGAAGGGATCCGAGAGTTCAAAGAAAAACGGAAAGTACTGGCTGGATTCGACGACGCGGTCTCAACCGCTTTCCAAGAAGAACTCCTTCAAGTCTTTCCGTCGCTAAGCCTAACTTCGACAGTGGAAGTTGCTGAAGCATCCGGCCTCTACTCCGCCGTTAGTCGAGAGGTGGCCAGGGCGCTTGAACTGGAGCTCGCGAAGATGTCAGAAGGACATGGAATAAACTATGATGAAGTGGTAGAGCTCTGTAGAGATACTCGAATCACCCCCACAGAACGATCGAACCCAATCCCCGATCGAGAATCGATCGGAACAAGCATCGCCCTTTCGAGTTCACAACGAAGGAACGGCCAGAGACTCGTGCGAGCAGCTCACTCCGTAAACGAAGAATACCAATCTCAGATTGTGGAAATGATAAGGAGAGCGCTTGGCCACTGCGGATATCCCTTTCGGAGATCGAGAGTTGCGATTCTCGGAACAGATGGGCTACTCAAGAATCCCTGGTCTAGACCTGAGTCGCCACCAATTATCGAATTGCTTCGGAAAAAAGGCGCAAGAATATCGCTATACCCAGGCGAGACTGGGACCGAGCCCTGGGCACAGATGGTTGGAGAGCACGCTCGGGTCGAGAGCAGTCTGCTTAGAGCAGTCGCCAATGCTAACTGCACGGTTGTTGCGCTTCCGAAATCATCCGCCTCAGAGCTTGATGCAGATCAACTTGCAACAGAAATGAATCGACCGGGAGCGATCTGCGACCTTACCCGAGTTCTGGAAGCTTCAAATGTTGAGAAGGCCGGCCTCTTCTACACGACCATAGGAAGAGGCACTCTCGACGGATGAAACGCGTGGGCGTAGGGGTCATTGGCACAGGCTTCTGGGGCGAAAACCAGGTCCGGGTCCTGCGCCAGAGCCGAATGGCCGATCTAGTCGCCGTCTGCGAGAAGGACGAGAAGCGGGCGAAAGAGATCGGCAACAAATATGGTGTCGAATGGTATAATGACCTAGGCAAGTTTCTCCGAGTTCCGGCACTCGACGCCGTGACTGTCTGCACGCCGACGAAATCTCATCTGAAGGTTGGATCATTGGCGATTGAGGCCGGCAAGAATCTCCTGGTCGAGAAACCCATGACCGGAGAGGAGCGCTCAGCAGAGAAGCTTGTCAAGTCGGCGAGGAAGGCAGGTGTGAAGCTACTGGTCGGGTTCATCGAACGATTCAACCCTGGAGTCCGAGCCGTGAAGAAGATGTTGAGCCAGCAAGCGGTGGGAGATGTCATCATAGCGACTGGCCGCCGAGTCGCCAGATGGCCTATACGGATAGGAGATGTTGGCGTTGTCAAGGACACAGCGATTCATGATATTGACGCGATGCGATATCTGCTGGAAGAAGAGGTCTCAGCGGTCTTTGCTCAGACAGGTTCCTTGAGGACCCGTTCTTACGAGGACTATGCAGAGATGATGCTGCGTTTCGATGGGGGTACAACGGGCTTTATTGATGCGAACTGGCTTACCCCTCGTAAGGTCCGAACCCTGATCATCACGGGCAGCGATGCCACGATAAACTTAGACTACATCACCCAAGAAATCGCAGTTGAAAATTCCGAACGACTGGTCAAGCCCTACACTCCATGGGCTGAGCCGCTCAAAGTCGAACTTGAAAGCTTCCTGACAACAATTCTTCGAGACACCAAAGAAGCCCCCTCCGGTGAGGACGCTATCAAGGCAATTCGTGTCTGTGACGCGGCGTTGAGATCGGGTAGATCCAAGACCCTCGTTACGTTGAATGCGAACTAGACACGGTCAAACCTTATCTTGCAACCCGCCGGTAAAGGATCCTAGACTAGGATTGAAGAGACGACTTCTGGACATCCTTGCCTGTCCTATAGACAAGCACTATCCACTCGAACTTCACGTCTTCGAAGAGAAAGAAGAGATCACTGAAGGCTTACTCGTTTGCACTGAGTGTTACAGATGGTATCCGATCTCAGATGAGATTCCCCAAATGCTACCGGACGATCTCAGAGAGGCCACGGATGATCTTGCATGGTTACAAAAGTGGAAGGAGCGAGTTCCAGAGGCAGTGATTCGTAGTGGAAAACCGTTTCACTTGCAATAGACTTTTCTACATATTCTGGGCATGGTTACCTAATTATTCGTGAATTTGACCGTCGAGAGCTAGTTGGATAGACCAGCACCTCGACCCGCGTCGCCGTCCGTGGGCTGGGTGACCTTTAGGCCCAGGTAGAGTCGCCCGAGTTCCCTGTGTTCTAGCAGTTCTTTGGCGGTTCCATTGAAAATTGTTTGACCGTTGACCAGCAAGTGGGCGCGGTGTCCGATTTGAAGCGCTCGGGTGGCGTTCTGCTCCACTAGAAGGATCACGATTCCAGAGTCACTAGCGAGGTAGGAGATCGTGTCCAACACCTGCGTCGCTATGATCGGCGCAAGATTCGCTGTTGGCTCATCGAACATGATTACGTTGGGCTTCCGCAACAGTGCCATTGCCATAGCAACCATCTGCCTCTCTCCTCCACTTAGGCTCAAGACCTTCGTGTTCATATATGCTGAAAGTCTGGGAAAGATCTCAAGAGCCTTCTCCAGTCTGTCGCTGAAGGCCTCACGCCTAACCGTGTAACCGGCCATCTTCAAGTTCTCTGCTACTGTTAGATGCGTGAACGTGCTCTCCGTTTGGGGTAGGTATGCAATGCCATTTCTTGCTATTTCGTGAGGTGCAAGCCGGGTCAGGTCTAGAAGAACTTCTTTCGTTGCGAGAGTAATCCGGCCAGAATAGAGATTTGTTAGTCCTGCGATGGTCTTTAGGAGCGTGCTCTTGCCTGAACCGTTGGGGCCGACTATTACCGTTACTTCGCCTGGTTGAGCGTCGATAGAGACGCTCGTCAAAATCTGGAGGTTTCCATAGCCTGCGGAGACCTTGTCAACTTTGAGCAAGTTAGCCGCCTAGGTAGGCCTCGATGACCTTCTTGTCGGTCATTACTTCGTCGGGAAGTCCCGACGCAATTAGCTTCCCTAGAGCCATCGCGAAAATCTCGTCGACATATTCCAGGGCAACATCAAGCCTATGCTCGACAATGAAGAAGGTTATCCCGAGTTCGTCCCTTAGCTTCAATATTCTAGAGAATATCTCGTGTGCTAAAGTCGGGTTGACCCCTGAAACTGGCTCATCGAGGAGAAGGAGTTTGGCATCTGACATCAGTGCCCTACCGATTTCGACCAGTTTCATCTGCCCTCCGCTCAGGGAGTATGCTGGCTGGTCCCACACTCTAGATAGTCCGAGCAAGCCAAGTATCCTCGACGCCTTCTCCATCGCTCTCCGCTCACTGTCCTTCCAGAATCTGTTGAGCAACGATTTGAGGAAGCTCTCTCCGGGGTTCCCTTTTTCCGCAATCAGAAGATTCTCAAGAACCGTCAGTTTCCAAAACAGAGCGGGTATCTGAAAAGTCCTAGCCATTCCCATGCTATACAGCTTGTACGAAGGAAGGCCAGTTACATCGCTCTCTTCGAAAATAATTTTGCCTGCGTCTGGCGAGTAGAGTCCGCTAATTACATTGATCAGGGTCGTCTTGCCTGATCCGTTCGGACCGATTAGGATGCTGATCTTCTTTTCGGGTACGTCCAGGGTGATTCCGTCTAAGGCGCGTAGGTTGCCAAATGATTTTCTTATGTCTCTAACTGATAGTATGTTCGCTTCCATTGAGGCTTGCAAAAAGATGGGAGTTTGGGTAGTTAGGCTCTCCTACGGAGGAGAACCGATCCAAGTAATGCTGTCCGAGGCTTGATCCCATGTACCGGCTTCAGTCCACGTACCGCCAGTGCCGGCTGCGATAACCGTCCAGATCTGGTAGGATGTTGGTATTCTGTCTCCGCTTGGCTGTAGCCCCATCCAGCCGGTCAATCCGTACATGCCTGAAGCAGTGCTCAGCATGGCTGCTTGTATCTTGGCCCCGTCATTAACGCCAGCGTTAAGAGTGGCGAGTGCGCCAAGCCACAAATCGTCATATGCTCCTAGACAGTAGGTATCGCATCCTACGTTGGGGTATGCAGCATCGAACGCGCTGAGGAACGCGACGGTCTTCGTGTTGCTTGCAGCGGCATACAAAGTGGACGGCAATCTTACTTTAGCGACTAGAGCACCTATCGTGCTTGAGCTGTTAGCTATGATAGAGTTCTGAGCCTCTCCGTCGGTGCCAAACCATGGCATGCGTGTGTTGAGTAAGCTTGGGTGGGCATTGTTCATCTCGTTGATTATTTCTCCGAATTCTTGGAATGATATGAAATCTAGTCCAACGGGTGTGCTACTGCTGTTGTTACTAGTGTAGTCAGTGTAAATCTTGTCGACAGGAAAGCCTGTTCTAAGATTTGGATCGTATGGAATGTCGTCGATGACGGTTCCTCCCAGCGACTTGAACTTCACTTCGGTCGCATTTGCAAGACCATCCCCGTAAGCATCGGGGCTTAGATGTGTGACGATTATGGCCCTTGCACCTCGATCCCAGAGCATTCTCCCATCGGCGGCGCCTTGGGCAACGTCATTGGGGGCGGTCCTGAACAGGTAGTCACCGGCTAGAGCTAGGGTTGGTGAGGTCGATGAGGGGCTGATGAGGACGATGTGGTGGCTAGTGGCGTAGGTTAGGATGAAATTCGCCGCGGCACTGTTAAGCGGTCCGACAACGACCTGGATTCCGGAGGCGGCAAACGATGTCAGTTTTTGCTGGGCGATATTGTTGTCATGAGCATAGTCCTGGATCTGGTTGGCAAATCTGAGGGTACAGCCGCTCGCGGATAGAGCCGCGTTAATGTCGTTGATTGCAAGAGTCGAAGAATCCTGGGCTTTCTTTCCTTGGTCGGAGAGAGAGCCTGAAAGGTCGAGAAGTTCTCCGATCGTAATGGTCTGCCCAGAACTACAAAGAGGCCCACTGGTGGGGGTGCGAGGCGCGCCAAAATAGCCTACTGCAACGCCCGCAGCGGCTCCCACAACGAGCATTATTATGGCAACAGCAAGAGACACTGCCCGTTTTGTCGGCATCGATCCTGGTTGAGATTGCGATTGCATTTGCGAGGCAAAATCGGTTTCATCGATATAAGCTATATTAGAGTTTAGGACATGTGATTACAGGAGCCCAATTTGGTTTCCCCGTATGTCATCGAGAACTCGATTGTTTATGGTTCCCTCTTTGGGCTGATGGCGATTGGGCTCACCCTAACATATCTGACCACTAAAGTTCCGAATTTCGCTTATGGCTCTTTTGTGACGATCGGGATCTACACTTCTTTCACTCTGTATAAGGTAGACAGGATCAATCCATATTTTGGGACTCCGATCGGATTCCTTATTGGCGGTTTGAGTTCCGTTGCGATGTACCTCGGCATCCTTCGGGTTCTAGCTCGGAGAGGCTCATCATTAGTCGCCTTAATGATCTCAACATTTGCAGTAGATATTGGATTCCTAGGAATCCTCCAAATCTACACCGACCAATTATACTATCACTATTCTAAGTTCGATGTCAAGGACTTCTTCCCCCTTGGAACCGACTTCTCCATGTTTGGACTCCCAGGGATGCTCTACGTAGCGCCTATTTCACTTGGGCTCATAACAGCCGCTTTGTTCTTACTGCTTACCAAGACAAAGTTTGGTGTTGCAATGCGTGCTTCAGTGGAGAATCCTGGACTCGCGAGAGTGCTGGGAATAGACGTTGAGAAAGTTTACACGTTCGCATGGTTCCTCGCGGGCGGCTTTGCAGCAATCGCGGGCACTTTCTATCCCATTTGGCTTCCGGCTAGCGTCAATGAGGGTTCCATCATCATAGTCGAAACCTTTGCGTCAAGTGTTCTTGGAGGTCTCTCAAGTGTCTATGGCGCCATGGTCGGCGGGCTGATTATCGGTGCGAGCGAAATTCTGCTTACCGCCGTAGGGGTTGATCTAATTGGATCTTGGGTTTCTCTCTACCAGAAGGGAATCCCGCTCATCATTATGGTCATCACCCTGTTGTTTCTCCCACATGGCATAGTCTCGGTTAAGTGGCGCAGGCTACCCCGAAGCCTCTTGTCAGTCAATTGGCGAAGACTCTTTCGATTCGTGAGGAGACATTAGCGGATGCCTGTATGCGCGTTTTGCTTGTTTGGAATAGACATCATAACCTTCCTGACAGACTTGGGTGTGTTCTTCACGCTTTACCTCGTTGTCAGCCTCAGTCTAAATCTCGAAGCAGGCTTCGCGGGCGTCCCTAATTTCGGAAAGGTTCTGTTCGTCGCTGCCGGGGCGGCTATTTCGGGCTCAGTTTGCGGCCGACTTGCAGCAATCATTCTAGGCATCGACACGCTTGGCGATTTTACAGGACAGACGGCCCGGATAATGCCACAGGTCAACGCCGTCCTGCAAAACAATATTCCCTTATCCTTTGGATTGCTTCTATTGGGTGTCCTCTTAGCCCTAGGGATTGGTGGTGCCTTAGGGTTTCTTTCCTCCTTCCCTGCAATCAGGCTGAGGGAGGATTATTTGGGAATGTTGCTCCTAGGATCGGCCCAGCTATTCCAGATCTTTCTAGGAGGAACCCGAGATCTAGTCGGTGGGAGCGCTGGCATTCAAGTTCCCGATGTTTTCAAGTGGGCCGAAGCCCTCGGGGTGAGAGATATCGCAGTCTTTGGGGTGTTTTCCGTTTTCGCTGTTCTGGTTTACGTCTACCTTGAGAGGACTGCCCGATCTCCGCTGGGACGGACGCTTAGAGCTGTGAGAGACAATGAAGTGGCGTCAAGGGCGTTGGGAAAGGACGATGTGGCGATCAGGAGAAACGTGATCATTGTAGCATCGGCCATTAGTGCTATGGCCGGGGCACTCCTCACATTCTACGCTGGTTCGGTTGGCTCCGAAACTTGGACTAGATACGAATGGACGTTCTGGATATGGGTAATGGTAATCATGGGAGGCGCAGCGAACAACGCAGGCGTGGCTCTCGGGTCGTTTTCATTTCTCTTCCTCTTTAAGACCGTTGACATTGTGAAGCTTCGCATCCAATTACCCGTCGATGTGAACTGGATCGAATACATACTATTTGCATCGATACTAATCTCGGTTCTAATTTTTCGACCTGGCGGAATCCTACCTGAGAAGTCTTCGGTGACTCTGCCAAGAGGGACAGTTGCGGCCATTATGGAGACTAGGCAAAGAGATGATGGCCGCCCGAAGGAACAAACAACCACCCTACAAACAGCAACTCCCGACACCGAACGTCGAGACTAACTCAACTCGGCAACATCCTGACGAAAGTTGGAACCCCGCACTTCGCGCCTGCAGCTCGGCTGTTCTGATTCGAGTGCCAATCGTTAATTGAAGTACTACCTCTTCACCGATGGCTTCGGATTGAGCGACAAACCCGAGGAGCATCTTCGTCGGGCGCGAGGCCAGGTACGACCGTGACCGCCGGGTCCGTCTCAGGGTCAGCGAAGACTTGGAGACCATGGGGGAAGTCTCTGATGGGTCTCTCAGTCCCACAGCCTAGAACATAGACTCAGCGCACCCTTGGCCACCCTGAAGTGTGAAGTTCATGTCTGACAAGGTCGATGAGAAACTCAAGAGGCGTGAGGAGAGATACGACCGGGAGCGACGCGTCAGGATAAAATCAAGCGAAGATTTGGAGACTCTCGAAGAAGTCTTTGACAAACGGACACTTCTGACAATCCTGAAGATTCTCAACATCGGAAAACTGAAAGAAATAACGGGGGTCCTCAAAGCAGGCAAGGAGAGCCGGGTCTATCACGGACTCGACCCGCAAGGCAAGGAGGTAGCGGTCAAGATATTCCTGACATCCTCCAATATTTTCAGACAGGGCAGATTGAAGTACATTCAGGGGGATCCGAGATTCAAGGATATCCCTCACGACACGAGATCCCTTGTTGACATGTGGGCTCTGAAAGAGTACAAGAACCTGGAGCTAGCTGGTCAGGCCATAACAGTGCCCGCACCCATATACGTAGAGAAAAACGTCATCCTGCTGCAATTCATCGGAAAAGATGGAAAATCTGCCCCGCATCTCCGAGAGGTACCCCTTGAAGCGCCCGCTGGCTGGTACAAGAAGACCCTTGAAATGCTGAAGGACCTTCACGATAAGGTGAAGCTGGTTCATGGAGATCTAAGCGAATACAACATCCTAGTTCCAGACGGATACCCAGTCTTCATAGACTTTGCACAAGCAGTAACAATGGAGCATCCCGAAGCGAAGCCGTTCTTGAAGAGAGACGTAGAAAACTTGAACCACTACTTCAAAGGACTAGGAGTCAAAACCCGCCCGTTCGAAAAGGTGTTTCCGGAGATACAGTGATGTCAGCGACAAGGATGAATGCTATGATCCCGAAAGAGAGGATCGGAGTTCTCGTTGGGCCAAAGGGATCAGTGAAATCAAAGATCGAACAGAAGCTTTTCGTCGATCTCAAAATTGACAGCGAATCGGGATCAGTGGATATTGGAGTCAAACCCGATTCCCCAGACCCGTCTTACGCACTCCGAGCAAAAGACATGATTCTAGCAATAGGACGAGGATTCTCACCGCCGAGAGCCTTCTCTCTGTTCAACGACGACTACACCTTCGAGATAGTTGACCTCCACGATTACTTCGGAAAGAACGAAGCCGAAATCAGAAGAGTCGACGGTCGAATCATTGGAAAGGAGGGAAGGGCCAGACGGAATATCGAGGAATTGACCGGGACTCTGATATCAGTTAGCGGCCACACGATTTCGATAATAGGAACCTTCGAATCCGTATCGATGGCTAAGGACGCGTTGGAGAAACTCATCGAAGGACGCCAACATGGAACCGTGTATAAGATTCTTAAGAAACGGAGAAAGAAAGTCAAGAAGGAGAAAGCTCTAGGACTGTGGGAAGGGTCAGGGCCAGCCAAGAAAAAGGCATAACGGCCGCGGCAATCTCCGGGCCGAAAAAATGACAGTCGCTGAAGTCTTTCAGGAAATTAGCGCGGCTGACTTCTTCTACAGGAACCGGGACATCGCAGGCTTCACAAGCCCGTCAAGATCAATCTACTCCACTATCAGAGAGCTAGTAGAGAATTCTCTTGACGCTTGCGAGACAGGAGGCATACCCCCAGACATCTATGTTAGACTCTCCCACGAGTCTGGACCATTAGACGGTCCGGGAGTCTATGATCTGAGAATCGAGGACAATGGCATAGGCGTTCCGGCGGACGTCATACCCTCAGCGTTCGGACAGGTCCTCTATGGCTCAAAATACAAGCTTCGTCAGACCCGCGGCACCTTCGGGCTAGGAGGGAAAATGGCATTGTTGTATGGTCAGATAACGACTCATGGCGAGGCCCAGATCAGCTCTAGCACCAATCCCAAGCAGAGGATAACCGAGATTGGGCTGCGAACCGACATCCAGAACAACAAGCCGATCGTGCTGAAGAAGAAGACTCGGCCGAACGGTTCTCACTGGAAAGGGACCATTATCGAGTTCAAGACCGAAGCGGACTATTCCAGGGCGATGCCGAGGATCCTCGAATACTTCAAGCAGACCGCCATCATTGTTCCCTACGCTAACCTCACGTTTGTAGATCCTCGCGGACGACTATACCACTTCACAAGAGGGACCACAGTGGTGCCGCCTGCACCCACCGAGACATTGCCTCACCCTCATGGAGTTGATGTCGAGACCGTCCAACGGATGCTCAAGCTCACCAACGCAAAGACTCTGCAAGAATTCTTGCGCAAGAACTTCCAGCGAATCGGAGAAACGACAGCGCGGAAGTTCCTTCTCTACGCGAAGCTCGGGTCCAAGAAAAACCCACGGAATCTGTCTTCGAGCGACATGGTTACGCTCGTCAGCGCCATGAAGAACTATGAGGATTTCGTCTCCCCTGATCCAACAAGCCTCTCCCCCCTAGGCGCCGACCTACTGGCCACAGGGATCAAGAAGGAGCTGGGGATAAGTGATGAAGATGTCCAGAATGGATCTGCATTCGTCGCAACTCTTCAGCGAAAGCCCGCAACATACTCGGGTTTCCCATTCATCATCGAGGTCGGGATAGCTAGCGGGAAGCAGATAGAGACACAGGGAAAGATACTGCTCTTCCGGTTTGCAAACAAGATTCCTCTACTCTTCGACGAGGCTAGTGATGTTTCATGGAAGGTGGTTGACCAGATAGACTGGCGCGGCTACAGAGTCATCCCGGGCGAGACACCCCTTGCCATATTCATTCACGTGTGCAGCACGAAGATTCCATACAAGACTGTTGGAAAGGAGTTCATTGCTGACCGTCCCGAGGTTGAGCATGAGATTCTCAACGCAATCAGAGAGGCTTCAAGGAATTTGAGGATCTATCTGTCACGGAGAGAGCATCTTGCTCAGGAGAAGAAGCGCGTCGATGTTTTTGAGAAGTACCTTCCAAAAATGGCGCAGTTCTCGACGAAATTGTCTAGGGCTAAGAAGGAGCCTGACATCAAACCATTGCTCAAGGGTCTGATAAAATATGGTGTCGAAGAAGGAGAAGAAGACTCGGAGTAAAGGGGTCGTCAAGGAGAGGAAGGATCACGTCCTCTCCTCCCTAGAACAGCTTGGGGGCCAAGTGTATGACCAGCTAGCGAAAAAGGAGTTTCCGACTGTCAAGATGCCGAGCCGGTCTATTGCGAACATAATCTACGATGACAAGACCCGGCAGTATATTCTTGGGAAGAGGAATGTGAAGAGGAGCGCGCGTAATGTCCGGCATGTTCGTCCGTTTACGCAGCTACTCTGGACCGCTATGTTCACTGATGAGTTGACGGAGCAGAACAAGACCAGTACTCTACGGGACGTTTTCTACTCTGCTCAAGCCTACGAGATGGACTTTCAGGATCAGCAGGAGAGCGACAATCTCATCACAGATCTTGAGACTGTTACAGGGTTTTCGAGAGAGGATTTCAACGTGTTTCCTGAAGAGCGCAGTGCGATTTTCGGGGATCTGACGGTCGAGTATACGGTGCCGGGATACGAGGGCCGGACGCTCAATCTATCATCACATCCGGATGGGGTGATGATCGGTCCCGCTCTTACGACCTCGGAGTTTGTCCGGCCGGACAAGAAAAAAGTGGACAAGGTGATAGCCATTGAGAAGGGCGGGCTCTTCACGAGATTTATTGAAGAACGGGTGCACCAGCGCTTCAAGGCAGTTCTGATTCACACCGCCGGACAGGCGCCGCGAGCAACACGCTTTCTGCTCAGACGACTGAACCAGGAACTGGATCTCCCAGTCTACATCTTTACGGATGGCGATCCTTGGGGAATGCACATTGCCATGGTCATAATCTCCGGGTCCGCGAACGCCGCACATCTGCGAGAGTTGAATACTCCTGACGCGATCTGGGGCGGAGTCTGGGCGACGGATATTGTGGACTATAAGCTGCCGAGCGACCCGTTGACGGACCTGGATCTGAAACGTTTGAATGAGCTTGAGAAGGATCCCCGCTACGCTGGAGGACTCTGGCAGAGAGAGATCGACACATTCCGAAAAGTCCGGAAAAAGTCCGAACAAGAAGCATTCAGCAGATACGGACTAACATACATCGTGGACGAATACCTGCCCAAGAAGCTGAAGATCAAATCAAACGAATCCTAGCCTAGGACCCGTTCAATCGCGCTTATTGACAGACCAGGTTTGTTAGCATATAATCGGAAATAGGAAACTCCGGATCTGTGCCACGAGACAGACAGACATACCTAATTTCCTAGAATTTTTCGGGTCCGCAGAATTTAGCATGCAAATGCGGTCGTGGAGGGCTGGCTCATCAGTTGAATTCCCAGGAGGATTAACATAATCACGAGCAAGTTTCCAATTCTAAAGCGATTCCAAGGCGATTTGCAGGGGGCTGTTAGAGACCAGGTTCAGCTTCGGCGAGTGGGTCAGCATGCGGCCTCGATTCTTGACAGTCGGGATGCACCCTTGGTCGAAAGTTGAGGTCGACTGATTCAGAAAGCGAAATCCCATGCTCCTTTCAAATTGTCTAACCATGTTTGGTTCTGCAGGTCACTGTTATTCTCGAAGAGTATGCGACCGCCATAATCGGCAATCTCGCCCAAGTTCCACATATGTCCATAGAATTCAACGACATCTCGATTAACACTGGTGTCTTCAGAAAATCTACGATAGCCTCTCATGACAGGTTCAATGTTGTCCTTGAAGAACAAAAGGTCCTTTTCTTTGGGAGCAAAAATAGGCTCATCCCAATCTAGAAGATATACTTCGTTATTGTCAGAAGACAGAACATTGCCCGGGGATGGCTCGCCATGACAATTAACGAATTCTAGGTCCATTGTCTTTACCTCTCGCTGGAGTTCTTTCAGTCTTGCTAACTCCTGCATGAACTTCTCCCTATGGGGTTCGAGGAAAGATCTAATCCTTCTCTGGTATTCCGTCGAATCGTCATTCAGCCTACCCATTTCTCTAAAAACAGCCGAGAATCTGTATTCGAATGCAATTTCAAAATTCTCCTTCATCGAATATTCCCCGACGACTTTCTTCGATTGATGCATCTTGGCCCAACGGTTCGCCAAGTTTTTCTAATTGACTATCATTGAACCGACTCTCCTCCGCCGTTTTACCAGCAATCAGTCTGAAAAGCGCAATGTAAGATTCACCAGTTCTTATCCGCAGCCGATCCGACTTGGCTGTAACAGGATGTACGACGTTCGCAATACCAACTTTGTAAAAGAGGTCGTAAGCGAACCTAAAGGCGGAGTCGGGAATATTATCAGTAGCATAAATTTTCAGGAAAAATCTCTTGTGATCTAGTCCTTCAATCAAGTATCCTCTTGCAGCTTCGACTTTCCGAACAAGCGTCATGGAGGATATGCCGATTCCAAATTCCTCCTGAATGACCGTCTTGAGCAATGATTTGTCTATCTCAGACTCGGTCGGCATCCTGTTTTTCTCCCCCGCTGGAAACCTTAATCGGGCGCGAATCCCCTAAACATTCTCGCTTAATAGGACCCTCGAGTCCTTCTTCAGGAAGCCCTTCCCGGTTTGTCAACCATGGCCAAAGAGGTCCGAGTCTTCCTGAACTTGTTCGTCGAATCCAAGGAACTCGAAAACGTAACCCAGAGCCTCGTCAAACTCCCCGAAGTAACCGACGTGTACGAGGTAACAGGCGAATACGACATTGTTTGCATGCTAAAAGTGGAGAGCATCCTCGCCTTCCGTAACGTCCTAAAAGACAAAGTTCTCAAGATCAACGGAGTCAGAAGCACAGTCTCATCAGTAGTCCTCTACGAACACAAACGAGAAGGAAAACCAGTCTCAGAGTGATTAAGCTAGGACCCAGATTCACCCGATTCTCGGAATAGAAAAGCTAAATATCGAGTATCGAATTCTGTCGTGTCAAGGACGGATCAAATTGGGTGAACTTCTTCCAGATTCACCTCTACCGATCTAGACCTTTTTCCCATCAACACCTCGGGCGGATATTCCAATGAGTAGCAAGGATCTCGGTATCACCGTAAGGAAGGCCGACGATCTCTCCGAATGGTACACTCAGAGGAACGCCTACTTTCCGCTGCTCATACCCGAACGGTTGCTGAAGAGGGAGGCGGAACACTTCGAAGGCTTCACACCTGAAGTCTTCTGGGTCACTCATTCCGGCAACAACGAACTCGGCGAGCGACTCGCCATAAGGCCCACTTCCGAGACTATAATCAACGAGTCGTACAGTAAGTGGGTGAAGAGCTGGCGGGACCTACCCGTCCTCATCAACGTCTGGAACTCGGTATTACGTGCGGAGATCACTTCGACCAAGCCCTTCATCCGTACAACAGAGTTCCTTTGGCAGGAGGGCCACACCGTGCATGGAACTGAGGAGGAGGCCGAAAAAGAGGTCATGACAATCCTAGAGATCTACAGACGACTTGTAGAGGATCAAGTCGCCATACCTGTGCTTGTGGGTAAGAAGACTGAGCGTGAGAAGTTCAAGGGTGCAGTCTACACCACGACTGTAGAAGCTATGATGCCGGATGGGAAGGCGATCCAGATGGGAACCAGCCACCACTTGGGACAGAACTTTTCCAAGCCCTTCGAGATCAAATACCTGGGCAAGGACGAGAAAGAACACTTCGCCTGGACCACCTCCTGGGGAATCAGCTGGCGACTGATAGGAGCCATGATCATGGCCCATGGAGACGACAAAGGACTAGTCCTTCCCCCTCGCGTAGCGCCGACACAGGTCGTTTTCGTCCCGATACACTACAAAGAATCCGACAAGGAACTCATCCTACAGACAGCTCATCATATCGCCGAGAGTCTCGGGAAGCACTCCGTCCGAACCTACATTGACGATCGGGAACAGTATACTCCCGGCTGGAAATATCATGAGTGGGAGATGAAAGGAGTACCGCTCAGGGTTGAGATAGGACCCCGCGACATGGAATCGAAGCAGATCACGCTAGTAAGACGCGATACTGGAAAGAAGACGGCGGTGCCTCAAGGGAACTCTGTGACACAGATCGTCAATACGTTGGACGAGATTCAACAATCGCTACTCCATAAGGCTAAGGAAAGCCAGGCAAAGCTTACGACCACTGCGAATAACATGAAGGAATTCGCGCACATCATAGAAACCACAGGCGGGTTCGTCAAAGCCTTCCTATCCGAAGACAACGACTGCGAAGAAAGGATCAAACTGGAGACAGGGGCAACCGTCAGAATCGTCCCCTTCGAGGAATCTGCGAGAGGACAGTGTGTGTACTGTGGCCATCCGAATTCTAGAGAAGTAGTCTTCGCAAGATCATATTAGAACGACGAAGAAGCGCGAGCCCGCGCGTTTGGGTCTATTACCCAGTTGAGGCCGCGCCTCAGTTCATCTCGCTACCGATTACAGATTGCGCCGTTCTTGGCGCATCATCATCGCCTATCGTGAACTTGTCGCTTAGGTGGGTTGTTTTGCGCGAATGGCTTTCACTAGCTCTGATACGCTGTATCGTTTGCCACACCTTGGACAGACGTAGGCCGTCCAAATTTTGGGCAAGAGCCAGAAGTTGCGCACGTCAATAATGAGTTCTTCCCCACATTGAGGACATCGTTGATTCGTCTTCTTTCCCTCCGGGGTAATCGATTTCAGTAATTGGATTCTAGGCAGGTCATTAGTGACTTAAATGACTAGTACAAATCACGAGGCGACATATGCGCCGTAGCCTACTCGAAAATAGAACCAGCTGCGATAGATCAAGTGTCCTAGTTTGAATATAATCGATGGCTCACCTCTAGGTCGGTAATTTGCCGAAAACGCCCGCAGATACTAGTAGACAGGCGACGCCTCGATATGATTGTAGACCCAAACAGCACGCCGGAATAGCTCAGTTCGTGATATGCGGAACTTAGCGAGTCCGGTTTTTCGAGAGGCCAGCGAAGCGAATGCTGAGCCCACAGCGGACGCCCAGACTGGGTCCTTCGTCTTCAGATAGGTACTCAGCCAGGACCCGGCAAAAACATCTCCAGCACCGGTTGAATCTCGAATGCTGCGGTCTGAAAAAGGAGGGACGAAACAAATTCCGTCACGTTGCGAGCCTAGCCAGGATCCCTTTTCGCCCATAGTGACAATTGCATACTCGGCTCGCATTGTGAGAAATCGGTTCAAGATGACTCTCGGGTCACGGGATCGTGTCTGAGAGCGTGCTTCCTCGATTGAGGCTTGGACCATATTGCACTGGCCAATTAATCGACCTAAGCTCCGCGGAACGGTCTGAACTGCTCCTTTAGCAGTTACGATACGTATGAATCCTTGAAGGTCTGCGGATAGAAACTCGCACTTTTTTCGAAGCGCGGTCATCAGAGAACTCGGTATTTCGTTGAAGACGGGTCCCAAGTGGACAGCCCGAAAATGGCCGGTACTCCGCGGTGCCACTATTTTGTCACCCGGATCAAGCAGGCGCAGCGTTCGAGATCCATTAGTTCCAGTTATGTGGAACCTTGTGGAATGTCCTGCAGTCTTTCTTAGAAATCGGACATCGATGTGCAGGGTCATGAGGCGTCGCAGGATAGTTGGAGGATAGTCTTCGCCAATATTCCCGAGAATACCAACTCTTGCCCCCAGGTAGCCTGCTGCGCATGACGCGAAAAGTGCGCTTCCTCCCGGCGATATGCGGACCCTACCGTTATGGACTAGTTCATCGATAGTCGGGTTACCGCATACTGTGATGTCCAAGGTGCTATGGCGCCTGAGCCTGACCCCGCAGCAAGAGGTTAATAGTAAAGGCCCCTCTCCTATTTTTGGAAATATAGAGAGATGCCGAAGAAAAGACGATCTCGAGGCCGCAGCAAGGGCGGAAAAGGCCGAAGCGAACTAGTCCAATGCTCAAACTGTGGGATGTTGAGTCCTAGAGACAAGATGAAGCGAGTTACTTCTTGGGTGTCCCTTGTTGAGCCCACGTTGGCTAAGGAGCTGCGGGCAAGAGGAGCGTACATTGCGCGCCAGCGAGTCATGAAGAACCTATGCGTCTCCTGTGCAGTACACTTCGGAGTCTCCAAAGTCCGATCCGCGGACGAAAGACGCGGACCTCAACACTTCAGCCAGTCATCGCGATAAAGCCCTAGAGGCCCTATAGACCCTATCGACCACAGTAATCGAAGACAGTACTGCGATCAGCACGACCCCCCAAAAAAGAAAGCCATGAGAGAGTGGCCAGAGCAAGGTCGCGAACGCAAGTATCAGAACCCTTTCGGGTCGTTCCGCGATCCCTATGCCTTTCAACGTCACGCCTTCGGCCGCGACTCGTGCTCTGACATAGCTGACCATCAATGCCGCCGACATAGCCCATAACGCAAGCCAGAACGATATGAGAGCTCCAGCCGCCAGCCCAGCGTAGACCGCAATTTCGCCCAACCTATCAAGTACGCTATCAAGGACCCCTCCGAACTTCGAAACCTTCGCATACTTCCGCGCCATCGCTCCATCGACCGCATCGAGGAATCCAGCAATCACTAGAACAAGGATGGCCGCTCCCCATTCCCAACCGGACAAGCCTCCCCAGTACAAGACGGAAGCGACGAGCCACAGAAGGAAACCAAGCGCAGTCAGTGAATTTGGTGAAAGTCCCGCTCTATGGAAGAGTCTGGATGAAGATTGGAAGATCCCTTCAACCAAGTATTGGATTCGTGACAGCATAACTGCCTGTCCTCGATGAAATCTGCCTCTTTAGAGGATTGTCCTCTTTCTACGAAACTTTCTATTAGGGCTGAAAAGGTTCGTGTCTGGGTTAGGTCTTGGGAAAGGTCGGTAAAGGAGTCAAATGCTCGGTTGTCGGCTGCGCAGGAGACGCCATTAGATCCGTCTCGCCCGACGATATCTCGAGAGCCGGCCTTCAAGTCTCCACATCAGGCAGGGGCTACCTTTGCAAGAATCACTACAAGGAGATGAAGAAGAAGACGCGCAAGGATAAACAGGTTGAGAGATGGAGGTTCGGACCATGAGACTCCTTCTCATTCATGCTGACAAGTTCGAGTACGAGTCAAAGGAGAAAGCCGTCAAAGAACCTGAATCGATCCCGGACCATGCCAAGAAGGGCACATTGCAAGACGGGCTTGTCGTGTTCACTACAGTGGAGAAGGGGGACGAGCAATCTCCCGAGAATACCGCAACCAACGCCGCGGCTTCAATCGAGGAAGTTCTCGGCTGGCTCAAAACCAACCGCGTAATGATCTATCCATACGCCCACCTCTCAACCGACTTGGCAGGTCGTGAACCTGCCATTGAGACTCTGAAAATTCTCGAAGGCAAACTCGCTGAGAAAGGATACGAAGTAAGCAGAGCACCGTTCGGATGGTACAAGAGCTTCACAATATCGGCCAAGGGCCACCCGCTTTCCGAACTGTCAAGAACTGTCACCTCAGGGCTGCAGACTCGTCATGTCTCGGCACAGCTCAAGAGTGAGTACGTGGTCATGGACGAGAAGGGAGAACTTCACTCTCCCGAGGCATTCCAGTACGGTCCCGGAATGAAAGAGTTCGAATCTCTCGTCGAGAAAGAGGCGCTCAAGAAGGGCCTGACTGGAGGAGAGCCACGCTATCTCGAATACGCCCGACGGTTCGGGCTAGAATGGGAGTCGTACGCCGATCTTGGCCAGATGCGGTTCGGACCCGAATCCGATATGATAATTCAACTGCTTTCCGACTACGCGAACATGGTCATCAGGAGAATCGGGATCCCGATCCTCAATGTTAGGGGGACCAACATGTTCGATGTGGATGTCAGGCCGATCAAGGAACATCTTCAGCTGTTCGGCTCACGAGCCTACGAGCTAGACGTGGACGAACGCACCTTCGTACTCCGCTACGCGGCTTGCTTCCAACAATTCTCCATGGTGAAGGACTGGACCCTCAGCTACCGAACCCTACCCTTCGGCACCTTCGAAGTCGCAGACAGCTACCGGATGGAGCAGAGCGGAGAGCTACTCCTATCCTTCCGGCTCCGAAAATTCCTGATGCCGGATCTACACATCTATCTCAAGAATCTGAGCGAGGCAATTGACGTGGGGAGAAAAGTTCACGACACAATCTACGAGGAGATTCGTAAGATTCACCGAGAATACGTCTCCATTCACAATACTACTCGATCGTTCTTCCAGCAGAACAAGGACCTCTTCGTCGAAATGGCGCGAGTGGAGAAAAAGCCACTCCTTCTGAACTTCGTTCCTGAAGGTCACTATTACTGGGTCCTTAACGTGGAGTACAACATCATTGACGATCTAGATAGGCCAAGAGAGATTGGCACCTTCCAGATTGACGTGGGAAACGCGCAACGATTCGACATCCACTACGCCAACGAAAAAGGGGAAAGAGAGTACCCCGTGATCATACACACTGCCGTCATAGGCGGATTGGAAAGATACCTATTCGCACTTCTAGATTCTGCTGTTCAGATGGAAAGACAGGGCAAGAAACCGATGCTCCCCGTCTGGGTATCCCCGGTCCATGCTAGAGTGATACCTCTCTCGAAGCAATTGGTGAAAGATGGGATGTTGATCCTAGAGAAGCTCGAGGAGGCAGGGATCAGAGCCGATTTGGACGATCGAGACGACACCCTTCAGAGCAGAATTAGAGATGCAGAACTGAGCTGGGTCCCATACATCGTTGTCTTTGGCGAGAGAGAACTCAAATCGGAAAAATTGTCGGTCCGAACTAGGGAGGACGGAAAGGAGATCAAGACATCTATGCCGGAACTTGTCTCAAGAATAAAGTCGGAGACCCAAGGATATCCATCCAGAGCGCTCACCTATCCTAAGCTGCTGTCTCAACGGCCAGGCTACAAGAAGAACTAGAAAGAATCTTACAAGGTACTGCATTTATATACAGACATTATGCGCACAAACGCAAAGGATGATCTGAAAGTGAACAAGGACCAGTCCTATGGCGGACTCATCTTCGTTATCTCAGTCCTAGTTTTCATCGGGTATATTGTAGCACTAACAAACTCCGCTTGGAGGCCATGGGTCCTAGGAGCGCCAGTGGTTTTGGCTGTTCTAGGAGTCTTGGGAATAACAGGGTGGATAGGATGGACTATGCTCACAACCCCACCACCGGCGCCACTCGAAGCTGAGATGGGATCGCAGCCAAGCGGGACAACGAGCACAAGTTCTGCAAGTGGCTCGTCCTCCTCGAAAACTGACGAGAAGCATTAGCAACTCTCTGTCTTAGTACGGTAACTGTCTCCAAATCCTTAGAGTTACATCACCCATAATGGGGCCTCCGAACCCCTAAGGCTCAACTTTAGGGGCAGATGAGATGAGCGAGGTCAGCATAGACAAAGTAATGACGGACATTAACAGCTTCCGTCAGAGACTCACAATGCTCAGAGAAGAACTGGGCAGAGCAAATCGGGCGATGGCCGACAAAATGTCGCAGCTCGGAGAGACTCTTACTCAGAGGGTCAGAGACTTGAGGGATCAAGTCACTAATGCTCCTCAGAATCTTCTAGCTCTCGAGAGTCGGTTCATGTCGGGAGACATGCCTGAGCAAGAGTACAAGGCTACTCGGGAAGAGTATAGAAATCAGCTCACCAAGAATCTGCGCAACATTGACGAAATCAGAAGTTTGCTCTTGATAATGAGTCAGCTGGACGCCCGACCTACAATTCAGGGGCCTCAGGGTCCCAGCATGATGGGCAGGCCCTCTTCCCCGGATTAGCCTTCTTGGCGTAATCTACCTTTTTCCGTAGAAAAACGGGAAAGCTTATATCCATTTACCTAAAAAAGGTAGCTTCCTACGGGAAGACTCGCATGGCTGCACAAAGAGAAACTCGACCGCCAAGAGAGAAAGAGCCGACCAACGAGAACGAATCAGGATGGCACGACAGCCAACTCGAAAGGCACAGGCTTGTCATAGCCTGCGTACGCGGAAACGTCAGCGTTAGAGAAACCATTCGGACAATTCTCCGGGACGCCCTGCCTCACGACAGCCCACCCCCGTTGTTGGTTCTGGGACCAACCGCTCCAGAGGAAATCTCCACTGGGCAATCCAGCCGAATAGGATGGGTCACTTTTGTTGGTGGAAGTTCAATGGCCCACCCATCCGCTCATGTCGAGATCATCTCTCCAGACAATCTTTTGGAAGTAAATCTCTTCATCGAGAAGTGCGCTCAGGAGAACGAGAGCAAGGTTATTGTCGGCGATTTCTTGGACAATGTCATTCGGAGTATCAACTCTCCTGAGAGCTTCTATTCCTTCTTCTGCCAGTTAGCCTCAAGAGTCAAGCTGAAGAAGAGAACGGCGATACTTGTCATAAAAGAAGACATTCACGACCGATCAGTCGTCGAAACAGTCAAGAGGTTTGCAGACTTGGTCTTGGAATTCCGCGACCAGGACGACAATGGCGCCCTGAAAGTTGAAATGCGGACTCTGAATTTTGCTGACAACATATACACGGCTTGGAGGCCGTTCTCCGACTGGCTGCAACCGCTATCAGTGACCGGCTAACGCTTAAACCGCAATTCCTAGGAGGAGAATCACGGCTTCTACCTCTGAAGATACTTCGCTACGAAAGACTACTATCGACCAACACGACAGCATACCGACTAGCGGAACAATCGGCCCCCGAATGGACGGTAGTCGTAGCCGATGTTCAGACAAAAGGCAGGGGGCGAGGAGGAAACAAGTGGGCGTCCCCAAAGGGAGGGCTCTGGTTCTCGATACTCCTTAGACCGAACCTACCCAACCCGAGACTCCATTTACTGCAGTTTCTAGCTGCGACTGCGACAAGAAAAGCCGTCGAAAACGAGACAGCCCTTAGTGTCATGCTGAAATGGCCCAACGACCTCGTTCTTGGGAATGCGAAACTTGGCGGAATTCTCGTAGAATCCAAAACCCAGGGTGAGAAGGTCTCATTCGCGATTCTAGGAATCGGCCTGAACGTCAATCAGGGCAAAGCTCAGCTTCCCCCTGGAGCAATATCCATGCGACTCGTCTCCGGAAAACAACATGAACTTCGAGCCCTCCTGAGGGCAATTCTCGATCAAATCAGGTCGTCATTCGATGAGCTGGACCACCCTTCCAAAATAATGCAAGAGTGGTGGAGCAATTGCATCCACAGACCTCTCAGGGTCCAAGTCACGCTCCCCGGGGACACCGTAACAGGTATCAGCAGAGCAGTTGCTGAAGATGGTAGTCTGATAATCGAGACTGATGATCACCGAATTCGCAAAGTGAATGAAGGATCGCTAAGGATTCTCGACGATTAGATCCTGCCCTGCTTTTATACAAGGAACCGACCTCGCACTCGTAGAACCAATGAGTATGACTCAGCGGCTCGATGAGCTGAAGAAGAAAGGAGAACAGGCTAAACTCGGCGGCGGACCCGAGAAGATTGGGTCGCAACACTCTCGGGGAAAGATGACCGCGCGAGAGAGGATCGATGCTCTGGTTGACCCCGGCTCTTTCGTAGAAATCGACCGCTTTGTGGTCCATCAGACCTCAGACTTTGGAATGGCCGAGAAGAAGATTTTGGGAGATGGAGTGGTTACGGGACACGGCAGAATAGATGGACGACTCGTCTACCTCTTCTCCCACGACTTCACCACGTTCGGCGGCTCGTTAGGGGAAATGTTCGCCCGAAAGGTCACCAAAATAATGGACATGGCGCTAAAGACCGGAGTCCCAGTGGTCGGACTGAACGACTCGGGGGGCGCTA
>WNGE01001046.1_pt1 | contig 35608 bp, 39 predicted proteins | sample 5400651 | NCBI WGS metagenome assembly WNGE01 (sample SAMN13153370, study PRJNA577476) | soil metagenome | isolation source: 60 cm soil or saprolite under grassland replicate 2 | place: USA:California | collected 2016-06-15
CGAACAGCCCGCCGAACACAGTCGCCTCGACGTTGCCGCCGATCTCGTAGCCAATCTTCTGCGAGGTCAGCATCGGCTCCGACCGCGGACCCCAGTGCCCGGCCTGACGGTGCCGGGCCGCCACCCTGCGCCGGCGGCGTGCCGAGTTCCGCCGGCTCTGCTCATGCGATAGCCTCTTCACCACAAGGGCCTTTCCTGACCGGGCTGCGTTGGCCGCGCAAACCCAGACAGGATAAGGCCCTTGATCCATCTCCGGGTGGATCTACCCCAGCGACACGCTTACTGCAGGGTTAGTGCGCACCGCCGGGTCTGGTGAGTAGCGCGAGCGCGGTGTAAGTCGTCGGGCAGTGGGTGTTCGGCGGTGGGTAGGTGGGTGCCTGCGCGGATGTGGATGGTGCGGTAGCGGCGCGCGGTGCGCACGAACTTCTTGATCGACCAGCCGGTGCGGACCTCGACGAACCTGCCGACCGCAAGCGCGGCGAGCACGTCGCTCAGGTGTGCCTCGATCGACTCGCGTTTGTGGTGGTAGATCGGCCGTGCCGCGAGGTCGTGCTTGGACATGTGGAACGATTTCTCGATCTCGAAGAGCCGGTGGTAGGCGCTGATCACGAACTCGGGCGTGGTGTCGGGCAGGTTGGTGATGTAGCCCTTGAGCCCGGCCAACGCGCGCGCCTTCGCCTCCAGCGCGGTTCACTGACTTGTCCGCTCGAACGAGTTTGATGAGTCGGTTGCGCTTGACCGGCACCTTTCCGGCCACCGCCTTCGGCTGGCTGAGTCGAACCGCTGCGCGGGCGGGGTGGGGCGGGCAGGCAGTGATCCGCGCGCAGGGGCGGCGGCGAGCATCGGCTGGCTGTGGGTGCTTCTCGGCTATGTGCGGAATTGCTGGGTGAGTTCGTGATGGTGGAGTACGCACACGCTGGTTGGGTCGAGCTGGAAGTTGACCTGCCAGATCTCGACTCCCTGTCTCAGGGCGCTGCGGACCTGGGCCTTCACCTCGCGGTGCTTAGTGCTGGGGAGGATTTGGAAGCCGGGATTGTCGTAGAGGAAGCAGATCAGCAGGACCGCGCGCTGGTGGGTTTGGAGGCTGCGTCCCAGCTCGCCGATGTGCTTGACGAGCCGGTCGGTCGAGGCGAGGGGGGTCTGCGGGCGGGTTCGGATGTGCTCGCCGAGGCTGACCTGGAGGTTCTCGAGCGGGGTCTTGACCTCGAGGTAGGTGTTGTCGTTGACCAGGAAGTCCAGGCGCGAGTGTCCGAGGAGCTGTTCGCGGCGGACGGTCTCGGCGGTGACGATGTCGGGGAGCAGGCGGTGGGTGAGCGCCAGCTCGACGTAGCGGTTGGCCGCGTTCTGGTTGATCCCGACCCAGGACGATGGGTCGGCTTCGGGCGGGTCGACCGAGATGGCTTCGACGGTGTAGGGCGTCTTGCGTGTGGCGTTGCGGCTGTGGGAGAGCAGGCAGGGCAGCCCGTCGAGGACGAGGTTGCCGATGCGGCCGGTGGTCGGGCAGTGGCATGCCACGACGGCCCCGTCGATCTCCACGTCGATGATGAATCTGTTGGGCCGCCGGACGATGCTCGCCCGCCGCAGCGGTTCGGCGAAGCGGATTCTCCCGTCCCGGACTTGAAGGGTCATGCTGCCTCGATCGAGTGTGCGGTGGCGCTGGCTGGACCGGGTGCCGGGGAGATATGGCGCCTATCCGCCGGCACCCGGTGTTGCGGCTACGCCTGAGTGTGCTGGTAGTTCCGGAGTGCCTCGGCGATCGCCTCCGAGATCGGGGTTGAGGGACGCCCCAGCAGCTGCTGAAGGTCCTGGCTGTCGGTGTGCCAGGCGCCCCGGGCGGCGCCGGCGCTGTTGTCGGCGATGGCGTCGGTGAGGAACCGCGGCAGCCCGGCGGCCGCGAGTATCTTGGCGTATTCGGGGGCGGGCATGTCGGTGTAGGTGACCTGGGTGCCGGTTTGGCGGGTGGTCTGCGCGGCCAGCTCGCTCATGGTGAACGGGGTGCCGCCGAGCTCGTAGACCCGGTTGGTGATCGGTTCACCGGCCGCGACGGCGGCCGCGGCGGCGGCCAGGTCGGCGCGCGTGGCGCCCGAGATTTTGCCGTCGCCGGCCGAGCCGATGATCGTGCGGTATTGCAGCCACATGCCGATGTTGTCGGTGTAGTTCTCGATGTAGGAGCCGTTGCGCAGGATCGCGAACGGCAGGCCTGACCCTCGGATCAGTTCCTCGGTGCGTGCATGCGGCTGGGCCATGAGGATGCCGCTGGTGTCGGCGTTGAGGTAGCTGGTGTAGATCAGGGCGGCGGGGCCGGCGTCCTTCGCTGCCGCCACGACGGTGGCGTGCTGCTCAGCTTGCCGTACCGGGTCGTTGGAGGAGATGAACAGGATCCGGTCCGCGTCCTTGAACGCGGCCGCGAGGGTGTCGGGCCGTTCGTAGTCGGCCTCGCGGACCTGGAGGCCTCGGGCGGCGAGGTCGGCCGCGTTGCGCGGGTGGCGCACGGCGGCCACGATCTCGCCGGCGGGCACGCCGGGCTTGAGGAGGTCTTCGATGACGAGGCGCCCGAGACGGCCGCCGGCAGCGGTCACAGTGATCACGAGAGGTTTCCTTCTGGGTGCGGTCGTTCGTTGAGGCGGCGGTCCCGGGGTGGGCCCGGGGCCCGCGCATGGGATTGGTTGATCAGCCCTGGGCGTGCTTGGCGGCCTCGGCCATCGGCAGACGGTCGAAGATCGTGGTGATGTGCTTGATCTTGCCGTTCTCGATCGTCATGTATTCCGAGCAGCGGAAGTTCTTGATCCACTGGGTGTCGAAGCTGTAGACGATCGCGGCGCTCTCGGCATCGGCGAGCACCTTGGTGATGGTCGCGCTGACCAGCCGGTCGACGAACTCCTGGGTGAACGGGCGGTACTCCGCCACGCCGTTGACCTGCCCGGCCGGGGCGTCGCAGACGACGTCGTCGGCCAAGAAGGTCAGCGCGGTCTCGACGTCTCCGCTGGTCCACGCCTTCGCGTAGCCCTCGGCGAGCTGCTTGGTGTCGGTCGCGGTCACTGCACTGTCCTTTCGTCGCGGTTGTGGTGACCGCATCCTCCGCCCGGTATATGACATCCTCTGTCATATAGCTGAGGGAATTTGGAGCCATGAGATCCGACCGGCTGCTCTCGATCATGCTGCTGCTGCAGACCTACGGGCAGCTGCCCGCCGCCGAGCTGGCCGAGCGCCTGGAAGTGTCGGTGCGCACGATCATGCGGGATGTGGAGGCCCTGTCCGCGGCCGGTGTGCCCGTCTACACCCTGCGCGGCCCGCACGGTGGCATCGCCCTGCTGCCTGGTTACCGCACCGATGTCACCGGACTGACCGTCGACGAATCCCGTGCCCTGTTCGTGCTGCTCTCCGGCACCGCCCACGCCGACCTGGGCCTGGGCCAGGCCATCGGCTCCGCGCTCCGCAAGGTCATGGCCGCGCTGCCCGCCCCGCACCGGCCAGACGCCGACCTGGCCAGCCGCCGCATCCTGATCGACCCGGTCCGCTGGCGCGGCACACCCGGACCCGAGCGCCCCACCGGCCACCTTGCCCTGTTCCAGCAGGCCGTGTTCACCGACTGCCGCCTGCGACTGCGCTACCGGCACGGCCGCGACAACCGCGTCCGCTCCTACACCATCGACCCCTACGGCCTGGTCAATAAGGCCGGCGTCTGGTACCTCGTCGCCGACCACCGCGGCCAACCCCAGCTCTTCCGCGCCGACCGCGCCCTGTCCGCCAGCGTCCTCGACGAGCCAGTCCAGCGACGCGACGGCCTGGAGCTGACCGACCTGTGGGACACCCTCCGTCGCCGCATCGACGACATCCCCGCCCCGCTCGCTGTCACGGTCAGCGTCCGACGGGAGATCCTGGCCAAGTTCCTCCGCGTCCACGAAGCCGACCTGGCCGCGCCGCAGGCCGACGGCCAGCTCCCCGAAACCGACGATCCAGAACGCGTCACCGTCGAACTTCGCTTCCGCGCCCTGATCACCGCTGAGGCACTCCTCGCGTTCGGCCCCGAGGTCGAAGTCCTCGCCCCGGACGAGCTCCGCCAGATCCTCGCCCGCAAGGCGGCCCAGACCGCCGCCCTGTACAGCGCGCCCGCAGCGAGTTGAGGGACATCCTGCGCCGCCGCGACGGCTGCGTACTGCTGCCGGGAGGCCGCCATTGAGTTGCGCTTGCCATTGGATGTCTTGAGCGCCTCCAGCTCCTCATCGTCGTGCGCTGAGCCCAAATGCTCGATATCGCGCGGCCCCGCGCCGGCAGCGATGCACGATCTGAACCGCCGTCGCACCCGACGCGGTCCGCACCGTGCGCATGTACGCGGCCACAACCGCCAGACTACGAGCCCGATTAGTGCGCAACGTCTGCCGAACTCGTACACAAACCCGCAGGTCAACCCCTCGCAATACCGCTTAAGATCGGATCTTGAGCCAAGTCGGGTTGCAGCGGATCGACCGCATCCGGCCCTCCGGCGGCGGGCTATGTTGACAACACGGCCGAGTTCGGCCGCCATTGGGGGCGGTCGGCACGGTGCGACGGCCTGCCTAACGGTCCTCGCGGTGCTCGCGTCCGGGGAACGGGCGTTCCGGGCTGGACGGGTCTTGCTTCCAGTGCAGGGCCCGAGCGCGATACAGCCGGGTGATCTCGGCGTCGGGGAAAACGTCGAGGTAGCGGTACGCGAACTCGTCGGGTGCCAGGAGGACGTCGTTGCTGACTTGGTCGAGCCAGGCTGGTTGAACCGATAGCCGGAAGACCTCGACCGCCTCGGCCACCAGCCGCCGGTGGTGCAGGACGTCACCAGCAAGCCGGCGTACGGCTTCCTGGGCAAACCAGGAGCGGGGGACCCGCCGGCGCGCGTCGACGCTGTCGATGAGAATGACCTGCCCACCAGGTGCGACAAGATCGCGGATCCCGCGCAGCGCGGTGCCGAGCCGGTCCACATCGTGCAATGCGTAGGCCGAGAGCACGAGATCGAACCGCCCGTCCCGTTCCGGGCTGACATCGCGCAGGTCGCGGCGCTCATACGTGATGTTGGCGCGGGGGCGTACGGTATTGGCGTAATTGATCATGGCCTCGGAGGTATCCACGGCAAGGACCTCGGTGAAGGGGTTAGCCAGCATGGCGGCGTGCTGGCCGGTGCCGGATCCTAGATCCACCGCGCGATCGCCGTGCTCGGGCAGTCGCGCGGTCAGGTAGTCCCGCGCCGGCCCGCCCATCAGCTGAGCGTATCGGTCGACGATCTCCGGTAGCCCCTCCAATGAGTGGGGATCGTCGTCTCTCACAACGGCGGTCCAGTACCGCGGACGTAAAGGCGCTCTCTCGACGACGGCGGTGGCTCGACGTAATCCACCCAGAACAAGCCGCACCGCTGACAGGCAATTCGCTGGTGCCACGACCGCGCGTCGCTGGACTGGCAGCGGGGACAGGTCACGATCGTGACGCCATCCCCCGCCGAAGGTGCTGTCCGACCGGGATTCGTCGGAGGATCGGGCGTCGCGTAGCCGCAAGATTCCTGCCCTGGCAGTTGCGCGGTCACGATGCCGCCGGCTGGGTGGGAGTGGCCGGGTTGTGCCAGACCGCGCCGCACATCAGTCGATGCAGGTCGTCGGTGAACGTGACGCCGGGGAGCTGCTGGGTGTAGTGGTGGTGGAAGGCCTGGCGGGTCAGCGGGGGTTCGGCGGCGGCCATCTGTAGCCACTGTGGGTGCAGCAGCAGTTGGAGGAGGCCGGCGGCGTTCTCGGCGTGGCCGGTCAGCTGGTAGAGCTGCCGGGCTTCGGTGAAGGCCCGGTCCTCGTGGAACTCGGGGGTGGTCCAGCCGCCGGGGTCGACGATGTCGGCGAGGATGGCGGTGCCGCCGGGGGCGACGAGGGAGCGGACGTGCGGCAGCACCACGGCGGGGTCGGCGACGTGGTGGAGGGAGTGGACGGACAGGACGAGGTCGTACTGACCGTGGGTGTTCGGGGTGACGTCGAGGATGCTGCGGCGCTGGTAGTCGATCGAGGGGTGGCCGCGGGTGGTGCGGGCGATCTGCAGCATGCGGTCGGCGATGTCCACGGCCAGCACGTGCTGGTAGCGGTCGGGCAGCAGGATGGTGTGCCGGCCGGTGCCGCAGCCCAGCTCGAGGGCGGTCTTCCCGCCGTCGTCGGGGATGTTAGCGAGGATCCAGTTGGTGAACCGGGGGTCGATGTCGTCCCAGGCGGCGGTGAACCGCTCGAATAGCTCGGCGAAGGAGTCGAAGTACAGGGGCGTCGGGTTCCCCGGCTGGAGGCTGCTGGCGGCTGGCTGGGTGCTGGTGGAGTCGGTCACGGATGTTCTCCAGGGCGGGTGCTGTGGTCGCGGCTGCCGAGGGTCGCCGACCACATGGGTCGACGTGGCTTCGGTGTGCGTAGCCGCACGGGTCGTGGGGCTATCCAGGGTTTGGTGTCCGCGCGATCCGTCCGGTCGACGGCGGGGGGTTGGCCGACCGGGCGGAGGTGGGTGGTGGCCGCGCGGACACCGGCTCGATGGGTCAGCGGGCTGGCAGCGAGATCGTGTCGTCGATGTAGCCGTTGGTGACCACCTCGCTCGGGCTCAGGTCGTCCTTGAACTGTTTCTTCTGGCTGCGGAGGATCGGTTTGAGAATGCCGATGAGCTGGGCGACCCGCGCGGTGTCGAAGTCGCCGAGGGTCTTGTTGCCGCCGTTGCTGATGATCCCTTGCTCCAGCATTGTGTTGACGGCGTAGTCGGCCAGCGGCCGGTCGTAGTGGAACCCGGATTTGTAGGCGTCGTTGGCCGCCAGCATCGCGGTGATCGCTGGCCCAGGGTTGTGTACGAACTGCAGCTGGGCGCGTTGGGTGATCGGCACCAGCTTGTGCAGGCAGCCGTCCAGCTGGTCTTTGTCCCGGGGACGGATTCCGAGGACGTTGGCGTAGTTGGGGTATCCGGTGTCGTTGATCAGCGCGTACCGCAGCGGCTTGTTCCATTGTGGTACCTCACGCGACCAGGAGTAAGGTTCGTCGGTGGCGTAGCCCTGCACCGCTATCCGGCCGCGTTCGGTGACGAACCGGGACGGGGTGCCGTCGTAGCTTGCGTCCACCTGGGACTGGCGTAGGATCCCGGAGCCGAGCAGGTAGGCCATGTACGGCGAGCCTTGGAAGTAGAGCACCTTGACGTCGGTCTGGCCGATATCCCCAATGGTGTTCCAGTCGGGATGGGTCACCGGATCCCACATGATCACCTGGGGGTCGAGGTCGAGCGGTGCCATGACGCCCAAGACGGCTGCGGTCTTGGCCTGCTGGATCAGCTCGTCGGTGTTCAGCATCCCCAGCGTGATCGTGGGGTCGGCGTACATTTGTGCCGACACCTGCTGGAGACCGATCGCCGGTCCTCCGGCTCGGATCTGCAGTTTCACTCCGGTGTCCACACCGGACGCGACCAGCGGGCCGGTAACCCGCTTGTGGTTAGCGTCGATCGTGTATCCCTTGCCCAGCAGCTGATACAACTCGCCGTGCTCAGCCTCCGGGAACCAGGATGACTGCACCACCACCGTGGCTGGGCAGATGCGGCGGAGGTTCAACGCGTCAGTGGTCGGGGGGGCGGCGCGGGTGGCCTGCCCGCCAGCGCCGATCGTGGTGCCGCTGGAGCAGCTCACCAGAACCAGACCGGCGACGGCCACGGCAGTCAGGGTGGTCATGGTGCGCGCCAGTCGGCCGCTGACCACCGCGATCGCCGGCAGCCTTCCTGGCCCGGGTCGATGCCGGCCGGCTGCCGGCCGAACCGGGACGATTCGCAGACTGTTCGGGGTCGGCAGGTGCCGGCCCCACGTAGGCCGCTCGGACGTGAAGACCCGCAGATCCACCGCGGCCGACTGGCGCCGTGGCAGCGGAGAGGGTTCGGCTGGGGATGGCGTCGGTAGCGAGGTCGAGAACGGTTCGGGCAGCATGGGAGCGGCGTGCCTCCTTCGGATGACGCGGACAGGCCCGGGCCGGCGAGGACGTCCATCCCTGGGGCGGGCGACGGCGTGCTGGAGCCGGGACCGGCCGCGGCGTCCCCGCAGCACACGGCCGGTCCCGGAGCTAGGTCGGCCACGACGCCGCGGATCTCGGATGGGATGCCGCACGTCGCCGGCAGGCCCACCGCAGCCGGGAGGACAAGCTCTGCGAGCGGTGTGGACTCGCTCCCGAACGGCGGGATGCGCTCGCTGTGGGCCAGCAGTAGTCCGGCGCGGGTCGTGGGTATGCGGCGCGTCGGCGTCGGTGGGTCGCTCTGCGCCACATGGCGGTGAAGGGAACCGGCGTTACCTGGTTGTTGCGCAGAACGGACGGCCGGTCTGTAACAAAGCCAACCATTCGAGTGACTGGCCGGACGCGTTAAGCGGGCCGTGCTTCGTGGGGGGTTGGTGATGAACGCCGAGAAGGTCTCGCTGAAGATGGCTGAGAAATACCAACCGCTGATGCTCAGCCTGGTGCGCGCCGGTGTGCCGTAATGCTGCGGCGGGCGAGTTGGAGAGCATGGCGGACGGCGCCGGTGTGATCGCGCGAGTACAGCGGCACCGCGGGGATGCCGAGCCGGGTGTGGACGGTGGTGATGGCCTCGTCCACCAGCTGCCGGTAGCCCGGGTCGATGTCGCGATGGCCGTCGTCGGCGATGCCGAGGTCCGGGTCGATGATTGTGCGGTATGTCAGCTGGTAGCTGGGGGCATGATGGCGGGCGAGGTCGGCCAGGAACGCCGCCTGGGCGGGATCGGGGGTTTCGCCGCGCCAGGCGTGCGCCGCCAAGTGGTAGGCCAGCGCGTCCGTGATCGGCCGGTCGACCAAGACGATGTCGGCGCGGCGGGCGGCGACGAGCTCCGAGGCGATGCCGGTGGTCATGATCCACAAGGTGGCGGTCGTAGTTTGCTGGCGCAGGATCGGAAAGCCGAGGTCACGGGCGCCGGCGGTCTGGTCGGCAACAGTGGTGACTTGGTAGCCGGCAGTTTCCAGGAGGTGCCGCAGCCGGGTGAGGAACGTGCTCTTGCCGGTGGAGTGGGTACCCGCGATCGCGATCTTCACCGTGCATCCACGGTCAGAACAGGGCAGGGTCGTCCGGGCCGGCCGGCCTCGGTCTGGCCAGCCGCACCAGCCGGCCCGCCGACAGGGTGCCGTGTGGGTCGGCTGCCCGGGCCAGCGCGAGGAACAGGCCGGCGGTCAGAATGGCGTCGTGCCCGGCACGATGCCGCCGGCCAGCAATATCCGGGACCCCCGGCAGCCGGGCACGGTCCGCCAGCGCGTCCAGCCGGTAGCTGTGCAGAGCCGGCCACATCCTCTTGGCCAGCCACAGGGTGTCCAGCACCGCGTCCGGTCGCCAGCCCAGTTGCCGGCTCAGCACACCCATGTCGATGCCGGCGTGGTGGCCTACCAGCACCCGCCCGTCCAGCGCGGCGCGGATCTGCTCGGCGACCTCGCCGACCGATGGTGCGGCGGCTACCTCCCGGTTGCTGATCCGGTGGATGCGCGCCGCCGCCGCCGTGATCGGCTGAGGTGGGCGTACCAGCCAGTTCCGCATGTTCCCCGGCTCGCCGCTGTCGACAGGCACGCACGCGGCCTCCACCAGGTCCGGCGGCCGCTGGCCGTTGCCCTCCACGTCGACGGCCACCCAGCGGACCTCCTGCCACGGTCGGGAGAGCCAGCTCACCGGCCACCCCGGTAGTCCGGCCAGCCGGTCTCTGCGTAGCCATGCCGCCCGGCGCGGTGTGGCAGGCCGGCGTCGTGCCCCTGGCAGCCGAGCAGATCCGGCATCCAATAGCGGCGCTGCTCGTTCAACCCCGTTGTCATCCCGTGGCCGCCGTACTCGTCGCCCGATGCAGTACGCGCAGCCCAGCGTGCAGCCGGCACATGGTTCAGGCACAGCCCCGACCTGCCATACTCCAGGATCCGTAGCCGCGGCGGTAAACCCGCCGTTTCCGCCGCAGACAGCGACCGCAAGCCGGTCATCGTGGTTCGCCCCCCGCCAGGGCCAGCCCGGGCTGGGACGCTCTACGGGCCGGCCTGTCCGCCTGCACGCAGACAGCGAACGGTGTTACACCATCTGTTGCATAGACAGAACACCGATCTGCAACATCGGCATGCGCGACACAGTGCGGGTTGGGGGGAACGATGGCGAGTACCGGATCGACTGTCAGTGGCCCTTCGACATCCGAGAGGAGGTGAGCCAGAGGGTGTCGAATGCAGACAAGGCAGACGAGCTTATGCCGTTCCGGCAGACGCTCGCCGACCTGCTCGCCACCCTGCGCGGCGAAGCCCGCCTGACCCAGCAGCAAGTCGCCGACCAGATCGGCTACAGCCGAGCCACTGTTGCCGGTGCCGAGGCAGGTCACCGGCAACCCGCCGAAGCATTCTGGACGCGCTGTGACAAACTACTCGCGGCTAACGGCGAGCTACGCGCTGCCTACGCTCAACTCGCCACCGCCCGCCGGGACCGCGCGCGCCGGCTGGCCCGCGAGGCGGAGGCGACTCGTGAGGCCCGGGTAGCGCGGTGGCGTGCAGTCACGGCCCACCGGCCCGGCCTCCCAACGGCCGGCCCGCCCGACGCCACCTTCGACCCCGTGGCGGCCCAGATGGTCGAGCGCCACGGTAGGTCAGCGCCCGGGGATGATCGAGGGGCCTCGCCAAGGGTCGCTGCGACGGCAGGCGGGGTTGGCGAATTGTCGATCACTGCCTGGAACGAGTCGTGGGAGCTGGATCGCTCCGGCCGGGACGCCGTCCGTCCCGGCCGGGTCGGCGCTGGTGACGTTGTGGCGATCCGCGGCGTGCTCGACGCACTGACCAACTCCGACCGCCAGTTCGGAGGTGGGCATGCCCAGGGGTTCGCGATCGGCTACCTCACCGATGTGGTCTGGCCGCGGTTGAACGCCTCCGGCGCCGATCCGGTGGTACGCGACATGTTCACAGTCGCGACCGAGTTCCTGTTGCGCGTCGCGGCGATGCACCTGGATGCTGGCCAAATGCGGTCGTGCGGGTTGCTCCTGCGCGCTGCGAGCAGCGTCGCGGAGGAGGCTGACGACCTGTCCCTGAGTGCCTGGGTGTTGGCGCGGCGCGGCGAACTGGAGGTTTACGAGAACCACCCTGCGAAAGCTGTCGCCTACACCGGAGCCGCGGCGGCGATGGCCGCGAACTCACCCCCGTCTGCGCGGGCATTCATTCTCACCAAGCACGCGCTCGCCCTGTCCTCCACTGGCGATATGGCCGGCACCGACGAGATGCTGCGTGCTGCCAGGGGCGCATTCGACCGAGCCGGGAGCGTGGACGAGCCGACCTGGATGCGCGTTTATGGCTGGGGACATCTACGGCATGACGAAGGTCGGTGCTGGGTCAACCTCGGTCTGGGAGGGCAGGCCGCCGACGCTGCCGAGGAGTCGATGCACGCCCGCAGCCGAGACCAGTACGCACGGCCCCATGCGTTCTCCCTGGGTATCCAGGCGATTGGCAACGCGCAGGCCAATGAGGTGGACCAAGCCTGTGCAGGCGGCCGCCAACTCCTCACCGTCGCGGCTGGGCTCGACTCGCAGCGCGTCCGGGACCGCATCTCTGAACTCCTGCAGGCGCTTGGCGACCACGCACGCGAGCCGGCGGTGCGGGAGTTGCGCGACGCAGCCCGGCCTATCCTTGCCGCATCCAGCACCGTCGAGCGCCTGACCTGATGGCAGACGACCTGGAAGGCGAGATGCGCCGCGTGCTGGCCGCGGCCGGAGCCCGTAGCAACCTTCCGGTGGCCGACGCCCAGCTCATCCGACTGCACAGCAACGCGCTGTTCGTGATCCCGGACCGCGACATCCTCGTCCGGATCGCCACCAACCCCGACGCCCTGCAAGGCGTCACCGCCGCCGTTCACACCACCCGGTGGCTGGCCGCGCGCGGATTCCCTTGCACCGTCCCCGCCGACATCAACGACCAGCCAATCGTGGAGCAGGGACGTGTCGTCTCCTTCTGGCGCTACCTGCCCACTGTGGCCGAACCGCGACCTACGACCGCAGACCTGGGCCACCTGCTTCGCGAGCTGCATGACCAGCCGCTGCCCCCACATCCACCGGACCCGCTCTCCGACCCGTTCAGGAGCGTGTCCGCTGCTATTGACCGCACCTCGCACGCCATCCTCGACGCCCACTTGCGGTGGCTTACCAGCCGGATCGCCGAGCTTCGACAGGACTGGACACACCTCACCTATCCGCACCCGCGGAGGCTCATCCATGGCGACGCGCACGGCAACAATCTGATGCGGCTGTCCGATGGGCAGGTCGTCCTCGGCGACTGGGATCACGTGGCGGTCGGGCCACGGGAGTGGGATCTCGCTCAGCCGCATTACACCCATCGCCGCTTCGGCCATCCAGGTCCCACCGAGCTCGACGCGCTGGCCGACACCTACGGCTGGGACATCCGCGATTGGTCTGGACTCGACACCCTCATCGCCATCCGCGAGATCACCGGCCTCGCGCCCTACATCCGGAGCGCCGTAGCCAACCAGGCCTCCGCAACTGAACTTGCCCACCGGCTCGACACACTCCAACGCGGACTGACGACCGCTCGCTGGACACCACCGAACCGACGCAGATCCTCGACCGGCTGACTCCCGATATCGTTCACCTCCGGCGCTCCCACCGCGTTCAGGAATGAGGCAACCCGGACGCCGCGCCCAGCCCGTAATGACATGGCGTGACGTGGGCAGCGGGATACCGCAGAGGAAGTCCGTGTACGCCCTGTGCCAGGGGGGTATGGCTGGCTGCATGCGCTGCTACGTGCGTCTCCGGTCTGGATCCCGGCCGAGGGCGGGCCAGACTAACCCGCCTCGGATGCTGGCCGGCAGTCGCCTCAGCACCTCCTGCTCACGTGCGGCCAACGGCCGGCCGGACAGCGCGCCTACGCAGCCGCTTTGACCCGAGCCGGGTGGTGGTTCAGTTCGGCGCTCAGCCAGCGTTGGCGTGCCGGGCCTGGCGGCGGAGGAGGCCGAGGTAGAGCTGTTCAAGGTCACGGTCGGTTTCGCCATCCCAGAGAGGGTCGGCGCTCTCGGCTTCCAGGTAGGCATGGTATTCGGCTTTGAGCGCGGTGCGGTCCGCTCGGGCTGCGTGGGCACGCAGGCGCAGCGCGAACAGTTCGGTGTGTGCGGGAAGGACCGCTAGGCCGCGGGTGGTCGCCTCGAGGACGCGCTCGAATTCCTTTCGAGCGAGGAGCCGCTCGGCCAGCCGTATCGCGGCGGTGACCGGGGCGAGGGAGAGGGTGGAGCCGGTTTCGGCGGTGAGCCACGGGTAGCGGGCGGGAATGCCGCGGACGAGGTCGAGCGCGGCTTGGAGGATCGGGATGGCGGCGTCGGGCTCATGTTGACGCTCGGCGTGGCGGAGACGGGCTTGGAGGAGGTCGAGGTCGCTGATGACCGCTGGGTGCAGGCTGAGCGTGGCCTGCCGGGTGGGGATCCACTCGCGGGCGTGCGGGCCGGCGAGCTGGGTCAGGATGCGGCGGGCCCGGCCGAGTTCGTTGCTGACGGTGTCGGGGTGGGCGCCGTTCGCCCAGATCGCGGTTTCCAGGTCGAGTCGGGTGCCGGTGATGCGGTGGGTTGCGAGCCAGGCGAGTACCTCGAGGGTGCGCTCGCGGACGGCCCCGGTGGGCCGCGCGCCGTCGCGGGTGATGACGTCGACTGGGCCGAGCAGGCGGATCATGACCTGCCAGTCGGGTTCGCGTGACGGCTCCGCGGCAGAGCTGTGGTCATTGCCGCGACTGCTGGCCGTGGGCAGTTCGACCGGCGCCAACGGGTCGGGGCGCGCCAGCTCGGTCGGGTCGGTGGAGATCGCCTCGGCCTCGGTCAGCAGTTCGGCGAGATCGGCGAGTTCGTCGGCGGCGAGTTGGATGGGGGTCAGTTGCATGCCGAGCGGGTCGAGCCGCCACCCCGGTTTCGGGCCTGCGGGGTCCGGGACGAGACGCCAGCGGGCGGAGAGGTCGGGGTGGGTGGGGCCGATTACGGCGAGTCCGCGTCCGCCGTCGCCGGCGAGTTCGGCGAGCTGCTTGGCTGCTGGCGAAGTGAGGTTGGCGGCGAGTACGCCGATGGTGGGGTCGCAGCCGTCCTCCGGGTGCCGGGCTCGCAGTTGGAGGGTGCTGGCGAGGCCGGTCTTGCCGAGCGCGGCCTGAACATGGGTGGAGTCCGCGGCCACGGCGGCGAGGAGGTTGTCCGGCGTGGCGTGCGTGGTGAGGCGTTCCTCCTGGGCGAGGCCGTAAGGGTCGAAGCCGTGGGTGTGCACGGTGGGGAGGTCGGCGAGTGGGGTGACCGCGAGGGTGGCGGTGACGGCGCGGGCCACGGCTCGTAGCTCGGCGCCGCCGGCGTCGATGGTGAGGATTCCGATGGCTTCGAGGTCGATGTAGAGCTCGGCGCCGTCGCTGGCGGTGCCGAGCTGGATCAGGGCGGGACACGGGGCGGGCATCTCGGCGCGGTCCAGGCGCGCCGCGGCGAGAAGTGTCCAGATGCGACCGTCCGCGTCGGCGGTCCACGGCGGCTGCGCCGGCGTGATGGGGTGGGCGAGGTAGACGTCGATGGTTCCGTCGGTGGTCCGTAGCAGGACCTGCGGGGTGGGTCCACCGGGTGCGGTGTGCAGGGCGGCGAGTGAACGCAGGGCGGTGTCCAGTCGGGCGATACCGTCGGTGTCGGCGGCATGCCCGAGGCTGGTGTTCAGCCGGGCCAACGCCGGGTTGGTAACCGGGCGGCTCTGGCGGAGACGGATCTTGTTGTCGCGCCGCCGACGCCGGTACGCCCACAGTCCGGTCGTTGCGGTGGCGAGCAGGGTGGCACCGGCGATCCAGGAGGGGGTGTTCGCCTGTCGTGGATGGCCGTTGAGTTCCGGGCCACCATGGGCGGACGGGACGGCCGGGTGGCCGGCTGCGGGTGGCCTCGCCGGTGGATCCGGCGCTTTGGGTGGCGTGGAGGTTGTAGGCGCTGGTGGCATCCTCGGTGGCAGCGAGACGGTGGTGGGAGGGCCTGAGGTGCCTGGGTGGGGTCGCGGCGTCCGCGGATGGTCCGGCGAGGTGGCCGGTGCTTGCCGTGATGGGTGTCTGCCTGGGGTGGCGGGCAGGGTGAGGACCAGACCGGGAAGTATCCGGCTGGGATCGGTGAAGGCGGATCCATCGGGCTGCCGCCGGCCGCGGTTGACGGCGAGGATCTCCGGGTAGCGGGTGGGGTCGCCGAGTTGCATGCGGGCGATCTCGGAGAGGGTGTCGCCCGGTTGGACGACCACCTGCCGGTCGGTGGAGTCGGCTGCGTCAGCGGGGAGGAGGAGGCTCCAGCCTTCCTCTATATGGTCGGGCTCCGTCCAGGCCTGGCCGCCGGGCTGCGGGAGTCCGCGGTTGAGCTGCCAGAGCTCCCGCCAGCGCCGGCCGTCGCCGAGGTGGCGTTCGGCGATTCGCCAGGCCGAGTCCCGCGGTCGGACCGTGTACCGCACGGGTGTGGCCGGCTGACCGTCCCTTGTGGACAAGGTGGACTCGACCAAGGCGCTGCCTGCCTGCCGCGGCAGAATGGCGTTGGACAGCACGTCGGAGAGTGCTGGGTTAGCGGGCGACGCCGACCTGGTCTGCGCGGCGGGTGGCGCGGCCACGGCGGCAAGCGGCGCCAGGGCCGGAGCGGTGAGGCTGGTGGCCAGTGCGGTGACGAGCGCGGCGGCGGGTCGCTGCAGGACGGCAAGGCCGGGCAGTCCGCGTGCCGGGCGGGAGCGAACGGTGGCCGCGACCTCGACGAGCAGGCCGGCGACGAATCCGGCCCAAGCCAGCCAGGCGATCACCGCGGTGGCGGTGAGCAGGATCGTGCCATCGTCGGGTCTGGCGAGCAGGCTGCGGAGCTCGGCCAGGGTGGGTATGTGGACGGGCCGTGGTCCGGCGCCGAGGGTGTGCAGACCGATCGGGACGCCGACCACCAGCACCAGCAGGACCACCAGGGCGGCGGCCCCCCGGGCCAGTCGGGTCAGCAGCGGGCCGGTCACGGCGGTGTGACACCGACGACGAGGGTGACCCGGGCCGTTCCAACCCGCGTGTAGCCGGGCCGACCCAGGACGGCCAGGATGAGGAAGCGGCCATGCACGGTGTCGCTGACCTCGACGGTGCGGGAGCCGATGACCTGGACCTGGCCGGTGACACCGGCCGAATCGAGGTACGCGCGGGCGGCTCGGATGGCCGCTGGCCGGTCGATCCGTACGGTTGCGCCGCGGGCGTCGAGGGCCTGTGCGGCGGCGCGGGCGGCCTCGGCGGCAACCTGGTCGGCCCGCGCGGAGGCGCGCAGGGTGCCGGCTCCGTCGACGACCAGGCCGGTCATCAGCAGCAGCGCCAGGCCGGCCATCGCCACGAACACGGTCACCGACCCCCGGTCGGTGCCGCCGCGGCCCACCCGGCCGGTCATGAACTGCGCGCCCGGTACGGGTCGAGCGGGCTGAGGGCGACCGCCTCCAGCCGTCGACTGCCGGGCAGCAGCCCCGGCATGCCGAGGTCGGAAAGTCGAACCTGGCAGGCGACCTCGACGCGGACCTGTGCCGGGTGTCCTACCGGGACGGCGAACCCGGCGGTGTCGACAGTGACGGTGGTACGGCTGCACTGTAGGTGGTCCGCGGCGAGGCTGACCTCGGCGGTGTCGAGCGCGGCACGGCGGGCCTGCTCGCCGGTGCGGGCGAGCGAGGCCTGCCGGGCGGCAGCCGCCGCCGCGTCCTCGACCGAGCCGCCGGCGACGCTGATCCGTCCGCCGAGGATGATCAGACCGATGAGCAGCAGCAGCCCGGGGGCGAGCAGCGCCGCCTCCACGGTCACCGATCCGTGTTCGCGGCGGGGATCACGGACAGATCCACGGTTGGCGCGCCTCATCATCCGGCGCCTGCGGTGACGCGTTCTTTTCCGGCCTGCGACGCTTCGCTGACCAGGAGGCGTAGGCCGGGGATCGGCAGCACCCTCGGCGCGGCGCCGCTGACCTGGATGCGGACCAGGGTCGGTGTGCTGCCGCCGCTGCTGATCTGGGTGTCGGAGACCGCGCTGCCGCCGGCGTGGGCGAGGAACGCCTCGGCGGCCGCTCGACCGTCGCCGAGGGTGCCGGTGGTGGTGCGGGCGACCTGGACGCCGTTGCGTGCTGCGGCCAGGCAGAGGTTGCGGGCTTGGTACCACTCGGCGGCCTGTACTCCGGTGAACAGCAGGACGAGGAAGGCGGGAAAGACGACTGCCAGCTCGACGGTGGCCGCACCGTGCTGCGAGAGTCGAAGGCGGGTCATCGGCTACTGGATCTGGGCCTGCCGGCGGCGGACCGCGGCGGCGATGGTGGCCAGCAGGGCAACAGCCAGGCCGACCAGCACGGCGGTGATGATGGCCACCTCGATGGTGGCGAGCCCGGCGTCACGGGCCTTCCGCAGCGCCAACAACCGGGCCCGGACCGCCGCGGCAAGCAGGGCCAGCAGCGCGACGTCGGGGCCGCCGGCATCGGATATCTCAGGCGGGACATGCAGGCGGGTTCGGAGCATCGGATGTTCCTCCACTTCAGACGGTGATCTCAGACGAGGATGTGGGTCAGCGCGGGGTAGAACAGCAGTACGAGGAAGCCAGCGCCGAGCAATGCGACGGGCAGGACCAGCCGTTCGGAGGCGGCGTTCGCTGCGGCCCGTTCGTCGGCGAGCACGGTGTGCCGCAGCGACCGGGCACGCATCAGCAGGCTGCCGTAGACGGCGGCGCCGTCGGCGGCGACCGCGGTGATGTCGGCGAGGTCCTGCAGTTCGGCTACGCCGGTCTGCCCTGCCAGTTCGGCCAGGGCACTGTATGGGTTGGTACCGGCGCGGGCGGCGAGGGCGAGCCGGCGCTGGATGCGGGTGAACACCCAGCCGTGACCGACGCTGGCGGCGGCCTCGAGCGCCGCTATCGGGCTTCCCTGCCCGGCCCGCTCCAGCGCGACCAGGTCCAGGTAGGCCGACAGGGCTCGCCGGAAGTCGGCCCGGGCCGCATTCGCCGCCCGGCGGATCCGCATCCCGGCTACCGTCCACCCGGCCGCCGCCAGGGCCAACCCGACGGCGCCGGGCACGGTCGGCGGCGGGACATCCAGACCGGCGACGGCCGGCGGCAGCCAGCACACCGGTCCGGCGGCCAGGCCGGCGACGGCCAGCGCCGCGCGGGTGGTGAGGAACCGGTCAACCGGCCGGCCGAGCAGCCGGAGGTCGGCTACGGGTACGCCAAGCACCCCCGAACCGGGGACATGCCGGGACAGCAGCCGGGCCGCCCGCACGGTCCAGCCCTCCCGGCCGCCGGGCGGCTGCCGCCGCGGGTCCAGCCTGGCCAGCGCGGCGGCCAGGTCCGGCGGCGGGTCCGGCAGCGCCGCGAGCAGCAGCAGCACAAGGCCCAGCCCGACCAGCATGCCTGCCGCCCAGGCCAGTCCAACCGGAGTCACCGCCGCCCCCTCGTGGGAGTGTCAAGTGTGGACGGTGCGAGGAACCGGCCGGTGGGGATAGTCCGAGTCAGCCGACCCATCAGGGTGAATCCCGCTGCGAACAGGCCCGCGACCCCCGCGAGGGCCAACTGCCCGGTCACCGTCCCGTACGGGGCCAGGAACGGCCTGGCGGCCAGCAGCGCGGCCGCCAGGACCGCCACGGTGAGCACAGTCAGCATCCGCACGTTCGCCTGCGGTTTGGCCCGGTCCGCTTCCACCTCCCGACGCATCCGCACCAGGGCGGCGGCGTCAGCGGCCAGCCCCTCCAGCACCGGCCGCAGCCCTGACCCGCCGCGCCGGACCCGCAGGATCAGCGCGGCGGCGACCAGGTCGCCGACCGGGTCGTCCAGGTCGTCGGCAAACGCACGCAGCGCGGCCTCCGGTCCAGAGACTGCAAGCCGGGCGGCGAGCGCAGCCACCTCGGCGGCGATCGGCGTCGGGCAGGTCCGCACGCTGGCCTGCAGCACCTGCTCCAGCCCACCGGCGCCGGAGCCGAGCAGGTCAGCCAGCCGCCGGGTCCACCCGGCCAACGCCTCCAGCCTGGCCACCCGGGCGGTGGCCTCGCGCTGGGACAGCAGCCGCGGTGCTGCGGCCACCCCGACGGCCGCCGCGACGGCGGCGACCGGCCACCGAGTCACGGCAAGGACCAGCAGACCAGCCGCCGCAGCCGGCAGCGCGTGCCGGGGCATGACAAGCCGGCCTATCCGGCGCGGGCGAGGGGGCGCCGGGTCCCGGTCCGGCGCGGGCCGCAGGCCGAGCACGATGAGCACCAGGCCAGCCGTGGTCACAGCCCCGGCCAGCCCGCCGAGCAGGCTCACCACGACCCCCCGTTCCCGGCCGACGGCCAGCCGGACCCGCGCTCGTGCAGCCAGGGCACCTGGAAGCCGACCTCGGCCAGCCGGGTCCGCAGCCCGGCCGAGGGCTGGAAGGCCGGCACCGCGCGGCCATCCGCCTCGCCCGGTGCGAACAGCCGGGTGGTCTCCGGCAGCGGAGTCTCGCTGACCGGGCCGACCTCGAGCACCTCGCGCACGTACCGGCCGGACCTATCCCGACCGAGATGCAGGATCAGGTCGACCGCGTCAGCGGTGAACCGCCACGCCGCCTCGGCCGGCAGCGGCGGCGTGCTCAGCTGGGCCAGCTGAGCGATCCTGGTCGGCACGGCGGCGGCCGACCCGGCGTGAATGGTGCACATCCCGCCGGCCGCGCCGTTGGCCAGCGCAGCGAGCATGGCCGTGACCTCGCCGGCGCGGACCTCCCCGACCAGCACCCGGGACGGGGAGTGCCGCAGCGCCTGAGTGAGCAGCTCGTGCAGACCGATGCCGCCGGCGCCCTCGGCGTTCGCCTGCCGGGCCTCCATCGCGGTCACCAGCGGCGGCCGGCCCAGCACGTGCAGGCCGAGCTCGTACTCCTGCTCGATGGTGACCACATGCTCGCCGGGTGGGATCTCGGTGGCCAGCGCGCGCAGCAACGTGGTCTTGCCGACTCCCGGCTTGCCGGAGATCACGATGTTCAGCCCAGCCAGCACCGCTGCCCGCAGGAACTCGTACAGCAGCGGATCCACCATCCCGGCCCGCAGCAGGTCCTCCAGCCCGGCCCGGGCCAGCCGATGCACCCGTATCGCCACCACCGGCCGCGGCGTTACCTCTCTCGCCGCGGCCAGCCGCGCTCCCAGCGGGCCGCCGGCGGGCAGCCGCAGGTTCAGAAGCGGGTTCGCGGCGCTGAACTCGCGAGCGGTCTGACCGGCTCGAGCGGCGTAGATCGCCAGCAGCTCGACCAGCTCGGCGTCCGAGTCGGCCACCGGCGGCGCCTGCTCCCACCGGCCGTCCGCGAGCTCCAGCAGCACCCGGTCGCACCCCTGGATGTGGATGTTCTCGACCTCCGGCCGCTCCAGCAGCGGCTGCAGCCGACCCAGGCCGAACAACGCGGCCAGCACGGCAGCCCGCAGCCGGCGCTCGGCCTCCGGTTCCGGGGCCGGCCGCTCAGCCGCGGTCAGCTCGACCAACCAGGCCTCGATCTCCTCCCCGAGCAGGCTGACCGCCAGCGCCCGCTCGTCGGCAGCGTCCATCCCCTCGTAGCCTGGCCGGCGCCGCTGCTCCTCCAGCCGGACGGCGATACCGGCCCGCAGCCGCGACACGACGCCCCAGTCCACCTCGGACACATATGGAGCGTCCGGCGCCGCGGCGGAGGCCGGTGAAGGCAGCGCGACCGCCGGACCGACCGGCGGCTGCCTGCCGTTGACGCTGCTCACCTGCCCACCTCCGCCATGCCGATCTGACCCCGAAGCGGTAGACGGCTGCGGGGCATCCTGTGCAGAAGCCGTGCGGCCGCTGCGGCGGCCGTCAGGAGCTGCGACCGGGACCGGATGCGTCCGGGCGAGGCGCCGTCCGACAGGACCGCCGCGGCCGCCGGGTCGGCGGGCAGCACGGCGAGCACCCGGTGGCCCAGCGCACGGCCGACGTCGGCGGGCGGGTACGGCCCGGGGCCGGTCACCAGCAGCCACAGCCCCCGCAGGTCTGCTAGCTCAGCGGAGATCTGGTCGATCCCGTACCGGGCGTGGCGGACCCCCCGCAGGGTGGGGCGCACCGCGAGCAGCAGCACGTCCGCGACCGCGAGCACCGGCCACGGCACCGGCCCGATCAGCCGCCCGCAGTCGGCCACCACATCCAACCGTCCGCGGCCGGGCCACTCCGCGGCAGCCAGCGCCGCGGCGAGCCGGGCCCATCCGGCCGCACCCAGCGCGCCGGCCTGACCCGCGCTGGCCAGCCCGGGTAGGACCAGCAGGTCGGGCGCCTCCGGTATCTGCACGCAGTGCCCGCAGATCTCGCCTGGCAGCGGTGGCTGGCCGTGCCGCATGCCGGTCACCGCGGTCAGCACCCCACGGTCGGTCTCGACCCGGCCGGCCAGCCAACCCGCTGACACGTCGCCGCCGGACGCGTCGCAGTCCGCGGCCAGCACCAGTCCCGGCCAGCTCAGCGCGAGCGCCAGCACCCCTGTGGTGACCCCCGGCGCACCCTTGCCGGCCACCACCGCGACCACCGCCATCCCCCGGCCTCCGGCTCAGCCGCCGGCCGGCAGCAGCACCACGGCCAGCCGGCCCGTCGACGCCGTGGCCGCCACGGTTGGCCCGACATCGGCGGCCACCGCCACGTCCACTGTGGTCAGCCCATCCTCACCACGGACGCCGAGCCCGACCACCGTGGCCGGCACTGGCTCCCCCACAGGCACCGCGGGCGGCGCGGAGGCGGTCGACTGGTCGGCCGGCACCGGCACGACCAGCACCCGATCCCCGGGCGCCAGTCCCCGAGCCGGCCACTGCCCATCCCGCAGCGGCAGGCCGACCAGCTGCTGTCCCACCGCCGGCAGTAGCCGGCCGGACAGGTCTGCCCGAGTGACCAGCGTGCCCGGCCGCAGCTCCACCGCCGCCACCGCGCCGACCACCTGCGTGCGGTCGGCCGCCGGGACCGGCCGCAGCACCGGGTCGGCCGGTACCCGCGCCACCACCAGATCCGCCGTCGACACCGTCTGCCCGACCCGGACGGTGCGGGCCACCGCCAGCACCGCCACCCGGCCGCCGGCCCGGCCCACCAGCACCGCCGCCGCCAGCCCACCGAAGGCCACCAGCAGCACCGCGACCACCCACAGCCAGCCACGCCGGCGCCGGCGGACCGCCGCCTCCCGCACCGGCGGCACCCCCCGCCCCGCCGGCACCCCGCTCGCAGTCACCACCGCGGACATCACGCCTCCCTCTGTCTTACCCGGCCACCAGCGCCTGCGCCTCGGCGACGGCGAACACCGCCGTCGTCTGCGACACCAGGTCCTCAAGCGCTCCCGACTCCGCCGACACCGCGGTCCCGCCCACCCAGGACACCCGCCAGCGCACCGACCACACCCCCGTCACCACCCCGCCCGGCCGGCCGGCCGACGACGCGCGGTAGACCACGTCACAGGTGGGCGACGCCGCGTGCGCCGCGTCCCGGCCCGGGACGAACGGCGTGCCGGGCCCGGCACACGCCACCGACGGCGCGCCGTCGCCGGGGTCGAACTCCAACCCGACCGGCGACGCGGTCACCCGCACCCACACCGGCCCCGACCTGCAGCCACCGCGACCTGGGTGCGAACGCCGACCGGTCGGTCCACACCCAGGTGTGCTCACCCACCAACACGGCGGGCCGGCCGTCGGACAGCCTCAGGTCCGGTGACCGTCCAGGCGCCGGCAGCGGCAGCCGCAGCAGCGCGTAGGCGTCCCTGGCCAACCTCGCCGGCGACGGCGGCGCCGCGGCCGCCGTCGCAGCGGGAGACGACCAGGCATACCCGGTCACCACCCCACCGCAGATCCGGGCGAGCAGGCGGGCCCGCGGGTCCACCCGATCCGGACCCGGGGCTGGCAGCCGGGACGGCAGCCGACGCAGCCACGCCTCCATCTGCGGCTGCGCCGCCCACCGGCATCCCGAGCCGCCCCCGGCGGATGACTGTCGGCTCGCCGCGCCGGCTGGTTGGCCGGGATCGGTCACCCCGAGCTCGACGGTCGGCGGCCGGTACCGGGCATCCGGGTCGCCCGGGGTCACCACGATCGGATCGCCGTCCCGGGCCGCCGCCGAGGCCGGGGCCAACACGGCGGCCAGAACGCAAGCAGCCACTGCAGTCAGCCGGAGCGGGCGGCGCATCAGCAGCTGCCCCGCCGAAAGCGGATCGTCGAGACCCGCCAGATTCCGTCCCGGCCGCGCAGCAGCACCGCGGTCACCGGGTTGCGGGCCACCCCGACGGTCTTCCGCTGTCCGGACCGGGCGTCCGCCTGCCCGGCATGGCTCGCGTCACCACAGTCGATCACGGTCGCCTGGTCGGCCTCACCGACCGGCTGCACCGAAGGCCGGGGAACCACCTGCCCGTAAAGGACGATCCCGTCGCGGCGTTGCCGTTCGGCGTTGACCAGGATCAGACTCAGCTCCGGATCGACCGCCACCCCGCCGAGCACCTGCCGCCAGCGCTGCGGCGGGTAGCGCTGGTCGAAGGTCCGGCTCACCTGCCAGAACCTCCGGTACGCCGCCTCGACCGCGGCCCGGTCGGCCGCCTCGCTCCGGCCGGTCGGCGTGACCGACCCCGGTGGGCTGGACGACACGCTGGCCGGCCCCGGCCGCACGGCCGTGTCCCCGCCGTGGCAGCCGGCCAGCATCGCCACCGTCGCGGCCACCACCGCCGCCACCCAACGCCGGGCACCCACATGTGGTGTCCTCCTCGATGCCACCTGTGCTACCTCCTGACGGTTCGCGCTCTTTCTTGTACACCCAGCCTGGGTGTCCACTTCAACGCCGCAGACCACACCTCGACGTGCGGTCGCGTACCTCCATCAGGAGCCAGCCGGGACGCTGGCACCGCTCCAGCCAGGGTGTTTCCGTCTCGGCCGGTCCCGTTCCCCCTACTCGCCGGCCCGATGAAACGGCACCGGAGATTGGCGGGACGAGGATGCGGGATCAGCCGACCGCCATCACCCGGACGCCTGGAACCAGGCACCCGGTAGCGCACGTCACATCTCGGCACGGGACAAAAAGGGACCGAACAGACGGTCCACGTCAGAAAGGAGTGGAACTCCCATGCGGCCGGGCCTCGGGCCGGGTCGGCCTCCGCGGGAACCGGAGGTGATCGACTGGGACAACGCCCGCGCCGCCGTCAGGCTGGTGGCCTACAAGTGGGTGCTGCCAGTCCTCGAGGCGCTGGTCGACGGGCCTCTACGCAAGGCCGACCTACACCGCACGGTCGGCTCCGGGCTGAGCTACAAGGTCCTCACCGACACGCTCTGCCGGATGGAACGCGCTCGCCTGATCGGCCGCTGCCTGCTCGACGACAGCACCACCGCGGTCGGCTACCAGATCACCCCGATCGGCTGGTCGCTGCTGGAACCGCTCGCCGTGATGGCCGAGTGGATGCGCAGCTACCGCGAGCAGACATCTCGCCCGCGGTAGCCCGCCGGCGGCAGGCCGAGACCACCGCCGATCCCCCTGCTGGCCCAAAGGTCAGCAGGGGCCCGGCAGGTAGCGCGCCTCAGCGAGCCGCCACACACCGTCGCCGCCACGGACCAGCGTGGCCGCCACCGACGTCCGCGGGTCGCCCGCCGTGGTCGGCAACCCCGTCTTGACATCTGCCACACCGGACCGGCTGGCATCCTGACAGTCCAGAATGGACGCACGGCCGTCCCGCAGATCCACGACCGCGGGGCGCGGCACAACCGCCCCGTACTCCCGGCTGCCCGAGGCCAGCTCCGTCCGCAAGCCGTCATAGACACGGGTCAACACAGGGTCGACCGCGACCTCCGAGAGCGCTCGCCGCCACTCCCGCTGCGGAAGGGCCTCCACCGACAGCACCACCACCCAGAAACGCCGGTAGGCCGCGATCACCTCGCCGGAACCAGCCGGCCGCGCCGGCAGCCTGCGCGCCACCGCGGCCGACGCTGCACTCGACGCCGGGGGCCCGGACGGCCGGCCCGCGGCCAGGCTCGGCGCGACCGTCGTGCAGCCGGTCACCAACGACAGGCCACAGAGGGCCGTGCCAAGTCGAGTCGTCCAACGTGCCGGCGCCAGCAAGGCGCCACCCACCAGCGCTTCCACACATCGACACGTACACCCCAGGCCCCGCCTGATTTCAACGTACGGACAGCCACCTCAGAGTGTGCAGTCCTACGTAGACGTCCGGACCTGGGCCGTCGCCCCAAGCGAAGCCCGCCTACTCCAGACCGCCCCATCAGCATGACCTGCCGATCTTCGGGGCACGCCGGTCATCCGCTCAGGTGAGCGTCCGGTCGCCGGCCGGCGGCCTGGCTGTGACCTGTCGGACGCACAGTGAGGGACCCGAGCATGACCGGCCCACATCCACCCCACCGTGGCCACGGCAACGCTGACGAGTTGCCCGAGCCGGTGGTAGCGCCGGGCTACCAGTGCGCACTGTTCCGCCCCCCTGCCGCCGCCCGGGCGCGGTGGCGGGTAGTACGCCGGGACGGCACCCGACTGCCGCCGGTGGCCGAGCTTGGGGTGGCCATCGCGCAGGCCTCCGCGGTCGCCGGCCGCGAAGCCCAGGCGTGGATCGTCGGCGCCGACCATCACACCGCGGAGATCACCGCCGGTCCGGACGGGCTGCAGGTGGCCGGCGGCGATGCACCGCCCCGCTGGGTGGCCACCGTCGCCCGCGCGCTGCGCCGCGGCAGCGGCCGGTCCCGGCCCGGCGGCCTGTCCCCGTAGGCCGGCGCCAGCAGGGCGCCGGCGAAACGGGCGAGGACAGGAGTGATCGACGTGGAACAGGAGGTACGGCTGGCCCGGGCGTGGCTGGTGCGAGCAGCCGAGCCGGGCAACCCGGCCCTGTGGCGGTATGTGGACCAGTACGGGCCGGCAGAGGCAGCGGGCGGCTGCGCGCCAGCGCGACACCGGTTCACCCCGGGCAGGCGGCTGGTCGCGGCGCCGTCGGCGGCCACCGTGGTGGTCGAGACCGGCGCCCCCGGGCAGCGCCCTGGCCGCCGCCGAGTACGCGCGGATGCTGGCCCGGCCGGTGCTGGCCGTACCCGGCCCGGTGACCTCCCCGCTGTCCGCCGGCCCGCACCAGCTGCTCCGCGACCGGCGCCCGGCTGGCCGCCACGGCGAAGACATCCTCGCCGCCCTCACCCAGCCCGACAGCTGACCGCCACCGGCACCGATCCGGCGAGCACGCCCTGCCGCGCTGGCGGCCCATGCCTTGACGGCGCCGCGCGCGACCGCCGCATCAAACCCACCAGTCAGGAGGAACACCATGCCCCCCCGTGCCCAGACCACACCCGGGCCCACCCCAACGGCCGACGCCACCTCGCCGGCCGAGGCCGGCCCACCCGCCAGCCCGCCGGCCGGCGCCGGCGAGTACCGGCAGGTGCCGGTGAGCGAGCTTCGGGTCAACCCGCTCAACGGCCGCCGCAAGCTGACCGACATCGACGCGATGGCCGACTCGATCCGCGCCGTGGGCATCCTCGAACCCCTCGTCCTGGCCCCGGCCGACGACGGCCTGCTGATCGTGTTCGGGCACCGCCGGCACGCCGGCGCCGAACACGCCGGGCTGACCACCGTCCCGGCGATCATCCGGACCGACCTGGACGAAGCCCGGGTGCTGCAGGCCGCGATCATCGAGAACACCCAGCGGGCCAACCTCACCCCCACCGAGGAAGCCGAGCAGCTACGCCGGCTGATGGACCTGCGCACCCTCACCGTCACCGACCTGGCCGCCGCCGTCGGCCGCCCCCCCGCCTATGTGTCCGGGCGGCTGGCCCTGCTCACCCTGCCCGACCGGGCCCGTGACGCGCTGGACGCCGGCAGCATCACCCTGGAGGTGGCCGGCCGGCTGACCGACCTCGCCGACCACCCCGAGCTGATCGACGAGCTCATCGACCCGGACGGCCACATCGACCCGGACCTGCTGGATGCCGCCTGCACCCGGGTCGCGGTCGAACGCGAGGCGGTCCGGCTGGCCGAGGAAGCTGCCGCCAAGGGGCTGCGGCTGGTCGACCTGCAACCCGGGCACCGGCACCTGGCCACCCTCGACCTCACCCGCGGCCAGGCCGGCGCACACCGCCGGCAGGCTTGCCACGCGGTGATTCTGGACCGCTCCTACGGCAAACCCCGGCTGGTGCCGATCTGCACCCAACCCGACCGACACCAGCCGGCCACCCCACCGGCACCCGCGGACGGGGCCCGGCGGTCGGCCGGTGGCCGGGCCGGGACGACGGACCGTTCCCCGGCCGGGCAGGCGGGCGACGTCGAGTCGGCAGTGGGCAGCCGGGAGCCGGACGGTGGCGCCCGACGGGCGGCGTGGCGAGCGGAGGCGGACGAGCGGGACCGGCAGGCCCGCGACGCCGAACGCAACCGCAGGCGGGTCGCCAAGGCCCGCCGCGCCTTCCTCACCGACCTGATGGGCAAGCGGATCAAGCGCGCCGACGCGGCCGTGTTCGTCTTCGCCGGCGTGCTGGACCGGGCCAGCCAGACCGACCTCGCCGCCGCCAGCGCCGTACTCGGCCTGACCGCCCAGCCCGACCGGTGGGGGCAGAAGGACTGGCGCGCCGCGGTCGCCGGCTACGCCGGCACCGACGGCGATCACATGGTTAAGGCGGCGTTCGCCACCGCCTGCGGGTGGGCGGAGAACCACATCAGCCCGCACGCCGGCTACGACGCCCGGGCCGCCGCCTACATCGCCGTGCTCGTCGCCCTCGGCTACACCCCCGACCCGTACGAGACCGAGCAGATCGACGCCTACCAGCAGCGGCACGCCGACCACCGCGAACCCGACCAGCCCGAGGACGCCGAGCCCGACCAGCCCACCGCCGCCAACGACACGAACGACACCGACCGGCCCGACCAGCAGCAGTAGCCCACATAGCAACGGCGACGCGGCCCGGCGGCACCAGCCGCTGGGCCGTCACCCGTACCACCCGCGACACACCCCCGGCGGAGCGGTCCCATGACCTGGCCCACCAACCCCCCGGACCCGCCAGCCCACCCGGCCGGCCCCGGGCAGCCGCAGCCGACCACCAGCCCGCCCGGCGGACCCGCCGCCGCCCCACCGCGAGCAGCCGTCGTCGGCCGGCGCCCGGCCGCGGTCATCTCCTGCGACGTGCTGCTGGGACCCGACCCGTACATCCGCGGCATGGTCTATGACCACGGCGACCACGGCAGCGCCGTCATCGACCTCGGCGGCTGCCGGCTGGTCGGCGACCGCGACGACCTCGACCAGCTCCGCGCCGCCCTCACTCGAGTCATCGCCGCCCTCGACCAGGCCCGCCCACCCCAGCCCGCCGCCGTTGCCGAGCCGCCTTGACCCCAGCCCGCGGCGAGTACCCGGCGCGTCCCGGCCGCTGATCCCGACGCCCGCCGACGCCATCGACGTCAGCCCGAACCCCGGCCGCAGCAAGCAAGCGGCGGCAACAGGCGCCACGGCCTTCTCCCGAACCCCACCCCACGGGCAGGGAGGAGCACCGCCGTCATGCAGCAGCCCACCGCCACCGGCCACACCCGCACCGACTGCGCCACCCCCGGCTGCTCGCGACCGGCCACCACCACCCTGCTCGCCGCCCACGACAGCGGCCTTAGGTGCACGACCCGGCGCTGCCTGCCCTGCGCGGCCCGCCTCGCCTGCCGGTACCTGAACGCCGGCTACGCAATCCGGGTCAACCCCACCGGCCAGCGAACGGCCTGATCCCTACCGCCGGCCATACCCCGACGGGCCGCTGCCTGCAAACGGCGTGCTCCCGCCCACCTGAGCGCCTGCGGCACCGACCGCGAGACCCGACCCCCTTCGTTGCGCCGCCCGTGCCGCGCTCGGCAGGCCGCAGGGTCCGCAATCCGACGACCAGCTCCTCCAGCCCCCGGCCCTCTCTCGCCAGACACCCCCGGGCACCAACCCGGCCGGCGACCAAGGAGCCCAGCGACATGAGCAACCACCCGCACCCAGCACGTCCCGTCTCGGCACAGGCGGCCGCACCGGTGCGCATCGCCGCCGGAGAACCAGGACGAGGCAGGATGCCCTACTCCGAAGCGGTTGGCGGACACGGTGGCGGACTTCGAAGTCACCGCCGAGGGCACCGCCGTGCAACTGCTGTCCGCCGGGCGGCCCTACAGCATCCCGGTGCTGCCCGCCGGGGCCGGCTGTTGGGCGACACCCGCACCCCGACGGCGGCTACCGCTATCACCCCGAGCCCGGCCCCGCCGGCGCCCAGGCAGGTGCCCGGTGATGGACCCCGACCAGGCGCTGCGCGACCTGCGCGCCGCGCTCACCGCCCTACGCCACGCGATCGACAACGACACCGGCGACGTGGCCGGCCACGCCAGCACCGTGCTCGACCTGTTCACCGGGCTGGACCACTGGCTCACCACGGCGGCTTCCTACCGGCCGACCGGCAGCCGGCCACCAGCCTCGACCCGGCCCAAGGGGAGTGATCGGGATGACCGCAGCCGACGTCACGCCCTGATCATCCCGCCGGTCGGACCGCCGCACACCCAGCAGATCGGCTCAGAGGACCTCACCGCACTACAGCAGTTGGTCGGCGGGCTGATCGAAGCCGTCAGCAGGTACCACTGGCACGCCTACCTCAACGACGAAGGCAAGCTACTCGCGCTGCCCGCCAACCCCATCGCCACCGCCCTGCTGTTCCCCGACCACGCCGACACCATCGCCGGCACCGCCGTCCTGCTCGGCGAAGACACCGCCGGCCAAGAAGCCGACGTACCACCCGGGCTGATCGACATCGCCTCCGCGCTGTGGGCACGTCGACCCATCACCGGCCAGACCCATCGCTGGATCGGCGCCGACGACGACCAGCAATGCCTGAACTGCGGGCTGACCATCCCCGACGACGGCGCCGACATCCTGCCCAGCCGATGCCCCGCCACCGAGACTGGCCGCCCGCACATCCTCACCCACGGCCTGCAGCCCGCGCTGGAATGCGGCTACTGCACGCTGACCATCACCGCCCACACCAACTACCCCGACATCGACTTCACCTGCCCCGGCAACCCACCAGCCGACTCACCAGCACCCCGCCCGGCCGAAACCTCGGTGCCCGCCCGGACCCGTTCCGGGCGGGCACCATGCCGTCCCGACCGCCGACCGACAAGCCGGCCGCGCAGACCTGCCGCAGTCCGCGTTCGCCGACCGCGTCGAACCCACCACCCCGAGCACCCGCTCAGCCGCCGGGTGACCAGCCTGGCAACCCCGCTCACCGGCCCCGGCCCACCGACGGCCTCACCTCACGCCGCCGGGGTCCCGGCCGCCGCGCTCCCGGTGACCGGCGATCCTCGTACGTCTCCCGCTCGACGGGCGACGGCTCACGGGCTCGCCACCACGGTCAAGATCAATCCAACGCCCGAGGCCACCAGCAGGGAGATCATCATCGTCATCGCGGGATCGACACCAGTGGCTCGATCTGAACAAGATCCAGGATCACGATCATCAACAAGGCCGATCAACCGAGTCAGAATCGGCCTCACCAGCTGATCCCACAAGGCATCACTCGAACGGAGCAGTATCTGCGACGGCACATTGGGAGGTGTCGCTGACGCGACACCTCCGAGGAAGCCCTCACGCAGGCACAGAACCACCGGAGGAGCCGCGGATGTCTTCCAGGGAACGGGCACACCGACGCTAGGCCTCCTCGGTGTGATCGCTGAGGACCCAGCCCAGCGGCTAGACATCATTCCGGCTGTACTACACCGACTCCGACGCGACGAGCCGACGCTGCCGGCCGATGTCGTCGCCACCATCGGCGGCGCGCTGGTGGCCGCGCCTGTCGGCTACTGACCCACCCGAGGGCGGCGAGCCAGTCTGCCCTGGGCCGAGGACGAAGATCTGCGCGTCTCCCCGGTCGAGGCGTTCGGTTGGGCAATGACCGTACGTCTGCTGCTGAACCTCATCGACGACGCCCTCGGGGCTGGGACCGCCGCCGGCCTGCTCGACGCGCGTTCCTCCCCGGCCGCGGCTGAACCGTAACCGGCGCCGGAAGCGGCCGGTGACGCTGCTGCGCCCTTCGGTCAACGAGAGGCTGCCGGGGAGGGAGCAACAAGATGGACAGCGAATGGACGCGTTCGGACGTGCTGGGTGCCGCCCGCGGTTGGGCGGATGCCAGGGGCCGGCGCCAGCGTGCTGATGATCGGAGGCCGTTCCGGCTGCTCGGGTTGCCGGCGGTTTGCTGGCGGTGCCAGCGGCCGACGACCGCCCTGGTCGGGCTGCTGCCCGCCGACCGCCGGGACGTCGAGGACCTGATCACCTGTGCGGCCCAGCCGGTACTCGCGGTCGCGGCCGCCGCGTTGAGCGAGCAGGCGCGGCAGGCCAGCGGGGTTGGGGTGCTGCGGCCGCGGTTCAGCCGGACCGCCGGGCACCGGTACCTGTCCAACGGCTGCCGGTGGTGTGACGCTCTGCTCGGCGACTTCTACCTCTACACCGAGCACCTGCCGGGCCTGATCGCCGAACACGGCCTGACCGGGCTGACCGTGGTCGCCGTGGTCGCGCTGTCCGAACAGCAGCGGCAGGTGATCTACGACCACGGCAGCACGTGGACCGGCTGGTGGCACTGCGACCAGCCACCCACCAGCTGACCGCGCCGAGCAGGCAGACCCAGACGGGCCGGAGCACCCCGCCAGCTGCGACCCGGCCGTCGGCTCCCAGATCCGCCGGGCCCGCCCACCAGCCGTCCAGACCGGGAGCCCCAGCTCCTCCCTGGTGGCTTCCGCGGTGGCAACGGTGGTGGCTTCGGCCGGTCAGATGACTGCCACACCAGCGCCACCAACCTGCGCGATCTGGCCGGTCAGCCGGGTTCGCCGGTCGGGTCGGCGAGCTGCCGTTCAGGCCCCGGCGGTCTGCCGGGTGGCGGCGGCCTATGGGCGGCCCCCATGCGCAGAAGGGAGCACGCGGATGCAGGCATCGGCACGCCGGGGCGTCCTCGACGACACCACCGGCCGGACCAGCGAGGACAACGCGGGCCGACGCCGGCAGGTGAGGCCGGCGGACACGACACGGGCGGACACGACGCCGGCGGCAATGGCATCCAGGACCATCCCGGACGCGACCCGGGCGGACATCACCCGGGTATCCGGACGGCCCGGCCGCCGAGCCCGGACAGCAGCGCAGGGCCGGGCAGGCACCTGCGGACCTATCGGCCGGCGCCGCCATCGGCGTCCGCGGCGGTGACCCGAGCAGTGCTGACCGCGGTGATGCTGGCGCTGACCGCGGGGATCAGCCTCGGCGCCGGCTGGCTGTCCTTCCTCGCCGTGCGGGACCTGGCCGTACTCGCCGGATGGCCAGCGGCCACGGCCTGGGCGGTGCAGCCGGTGGTGGAGCTGTTCCTGGTAGTCGGCTCCCTGGAGATCGTCTGCCGGGCCTGGGAGGGCCGCACCGACCTGCGCTACCCCACCGCGCTGATCGCCGCCGCGCTGGTCGTCGTACTCGCCGCCAACGTCGCCGACCACGTGCTGCAGGCCGCGGCCGAGCGGCGCAGCGGCCCGATGCTCGCCGTCGTCGGGCTGCTTGCGGCGCTCGTTCCGGCCGCGCAGCTGGGCAGCCTGCACCTGATCTCCGGACGCCTGCACTCCCTGGGTGGCCGCACCACCGGCAGCCCAGCGGCCGCGACCACCCTGGCCGACGCCGCACCAAGCGCGGACCTCCATCCCTCCCAGGACATCGCGGCGGCCACAGCCGTCCTCGTTGCCGCAGACAACCGGACGGACACCGACGGCTGCGACCCCTGGCCGCTGTCCGCCGCGTCCGCTCCATCCGACGCGCCGCCGGACCTCCGATCAGCGCCGAGGCGGACCGCGGACGCTCGCCCGGCGCTCGTGGCCGCCGTGCTGTCCGGACGATTGAGTCCCGCCGAGGCCGCCAGACGGGCCGGCCGGGACGTCCGCACGATCCGCCGCTGGGTCGCCGCATACAGAGCCAGTACTCAGCCGTACGGGTCGACCCCCACCGCCAACAGGCCCCGGGCCAACGACCAGTCAGCCGACCGCACCGGATAATCAGCCACCTCCGGCCCTCACGGTCATAGGGCCGCCACGCACCCCGCGACTCAACACGGCCCACACCTGTGGACGGTCAGTCACCCTGGGTTACAGCCATTCGGCCGTGCCGCAGCGGGCTACTCCGGCGCATCGACGCTCGACTCGCGGCATGTGCGCGCACCCGGCACGCCGGGTGATCTGCATATTCATGCGGGGGGTGACCGGGCGGGGCAGCGCTTGGCAACTGCCTTGACCACTGCCCTACCAGTGGCAGGAGCGGCACTAGGTGGCTGGTGTTTAGCTGGGCTAACCATTTCGGTGTGTCGGCTGCCGTGTTGGTGATTGTTTCGGCAGCATGGCCTGGTGACGTTGGGACGGACGCCGCGGCAGGCTGATTTGTTGCGGTCGACGGTGGGTTACTGCGAGGGCCGGGTCGCGCCCGACTCGATCTACGGGATGTTGCATCGGGAGTGTTTCGCGCTGTTTCCGGATGAGATGTTCGCTGACCTGTTCACTGATGAGGAGCGCCGGTCGGTGCCGCCGATGATCGTGGCGGTGGTGATGGTGCTGCAGCGTCTGGAGGGCCTGTCGGATCGGGAGGCGGTGGACCGGTTCGCCTTCGATGCCCGGTGGAAGTACGCCGCTGGTGGGCTGGATTTCGACTATCCCGGCTTCGTGCACACGGTGTTGGTGGACATGCGGTCCCGGTTGGCCCGGTCGGATCGGCCGAACCGGGTCTTCGAGGCGGTGCTGGAGGTGGCCCGGCAGGCCGGTCTGGTCGGGCGGCGGCGGGTGCTGGACTCCACCCCGCTGTATGACGCGGTCGCCACGATGGACACCATCACCCTGGTCCGCTCGGCCGTTCGGAACCTGCTGCGGGTGGCCGGGTCGGGGCTGGCCGCCGAGTTGCGGGCGGTGATCGGCAGTGGTGATGACTACGCCTCGACGGGCAAACCCCAGATCGACTGGGACGATCCTGCCGCCCGAGAGGCCTTGGTCGACTCCCGGACCCGGGATGCGCTGGGCATGCTCGCGGTGCTGGACGGGAGCGAGCTTGAGGAGTTGGTCGCTGCCGCGGCACAGTTGCTGGCCAGCGTCGTCGGCCAGGACGTCACGGACAACGCCGGCGTGTTCGGTATCGCCCGTAAGGTCGCCGCGGACCGGGTGATCTCCACCGTCGACCCCGACGCTCGGCACGGGCACAAGACCTCGGCTCGCGGGTTCGACGGCTACAAGGGCCACATCGCGCTGGATCCCGACTCGGAGATCATCACCGCCACCACCGCCACCCCGGGCAACAGCGGTGACGCCGAGGTCGCCGACGACCTTCTCACCGATATCCTGCCCGCCGAAGCCGAAGCCGAAGCCGAAGCCGAAGCCGAAGCCGAAGCCGGGGATGGGGCGGCGGTTTATGGTGATGCCGCCTACGGCGCGGGTGAGTTGTTGGGCCGTCTGGACAACGCCAAGATCCACAATGGGTTGAAGGTGCAGCCGCCGTCGGCGGTGAACGGACACTTCGGCAAGGACCGCTTCCGGATCGACCTCGACGCCCAGACAGTGACCTGCCCGGCCGAGATCACCGCCACCATCCGCGCCGTCAACCACCAGCGTCATGCCGGGATCGCCGAGTTCGGCGCCGCCTGCGGCAGCTGCCCACTGGCCGCGCAGTGCACCTCAGCCAAAGCTGGCCGCACGATCACCATCAGCGTCATGAAGCAGCGCTGACCGCCGGCCGCGCCCGCCGGACCGACCCGGCGTGGAAGGCCGACTACCAGGCCACCCGACCGAAGGTCGAGCGCAAGATCGGCCACCTGATGCGCCGCCGCCACGGCGGCCGCCGTGCCCGCGTCCGCGGACTGGCCAAAGTCGCCGCCGACTTCGCGCTGCTGGCCACCGCCGTCAACCTGGCCCGGCTGGGCACGCTCGGAATCAGTCGCCGCACCGCCCAGTGGCGAACAGCGCCGGCCTGAACAGGGCAGGCCGGGCAGCCCAAACCAGCTCAGGCATCCCCAGACCCACCCGCCGGCCGCCAGCCGACGCCAACAGGCCGGTTCACTCGCACCGTCCACACGGTCACGCCGGCCCTCCCGGGCACCCCCTTGTTGCCAACCGTTCAGCTCACAGCCACAGGACCCCGTTCGGCACCAGCCACCTAGTAGTAGCGAGCGACCTCATACCGCCGAGTTGATCGGCTTGTGGTGACACAGAGGGGGGCGGCGGAAGCCGCCGGCCGCTTCCGGTTTGGTGGTGTTTGGGTGCGAGGGAGTCTCCGGAGGAGACTCCCTCGCTGGTCGGTCGTAGCCTCGTGGCTGCTGAGACCGGGGAGGCTGTGATGGCCGACTATGCGACCTTACTGCGGGACCACGTCCGGCTCACCTGCCGGTCGGTGGACCGGATCTTCCTGCAGGCGTACGTGCCGAGGCTGCAGACGGTGGGGTGGGTCTGTCGGTACCTGCGCTGGCGGCGGGGGTTCGTGCTGCCCTCGTCGGCGGCGTTCGGGCAGATCGGCAGGGGCTACGCCGGGCAGCTGGACCGGTACGCGGACGAGCGCGGCATCCCGGTGGTCCGTTTCGCCAAGGGTGACCGGAAGGAGGAGGTCGCCGGTCCGTACCTGCAGGCGGCCGCGGCCGAGGGTGGCGGCGGGCGGGTGGTGCTGATCGGGATCGCGCAGGAGAAGGCGT